>ERZ761607.57-NODE-57-length-282402-cov-16.909257_pt1 | contig 282402 bp, 272 predicted proteins | sample MGYA00511164_ERZ761607 | MGnify/ENA primary metagenome ERZ761607 (study PRJEB28899, sample SAMN02445080) | bioreactor sludge metagenome | biome: EBPR sludge | place: Australia: Brisbane, Thorneside Wastewater Treatment Plant | collected 2011-06-22 ... | reverse complement strand
GTCCAGACGATGTTCTGCGACGGATCCTTGATGTCGCAGGTTTTGCAGTGGACGCAGTTCTGGGCGTTGATCTGGAAGCGCGGATTGGACTTGCCGTCCGCGTCGTACAGGACTTCGTAGACGCCTGCGGGGCAGTAGAGACGCGCCGGCTCGCCGTATTCGGGCAGATTGACCCGGATCGGGATCGACGGGTCCAGCAGCTTCAGGTGCGCGGGCTGTTCCTCGGCATGGTTGGTGTTGGAGATGAAGACCGACGACAGTTTGTCGAACGACAGCTTCCCGTCTGGTTTCGGATAGGCGATCGCCTTGTGCTGCGCGGCCTTCTGGGTCGAGGCGGCGTCGGTCTTTCCGTGCTTCAGCGTCCACGGCAGGTTCACGCGGAACAGCGACGAGAACCACATATCGAACAGGCCCAGCGCCCCGCCGAGCGTCGTGCCGAATTTCGACAGATAGGGTTTGGCGTTCCGGACCTGTTTCAGCTCCTTGTAGACCCAGCTCTTCTCATAGGCCGTCTGGTAGTCGACCAGCTGGTCGCCTGAACGACCGGCCATGACGGCGTCATAGGCGGCGTCCGCGGCCAGCATGCCGGTCTTCATGGCGTTGTGGCTGCCCTTGATGCGCGGCACGTTCACGAAACCGGCCGAGCAGCCGATCAGGACCCCGCCCGGGAAGCTGAGCTTCGGCACCGACTGGAAGCCGCCCTCGGTGATCGCCCGCGCGCCATAGGAGATGCGCGTCCCGCCCTCCAGATGCTCGCTGATCGCGGGGTGATGCTTGAAGCGCTGGAACTCGTCGAACGGGGACAGATGCGGGTTCTTGTAGTTCAGGTGCACGACGTAGCCGATGGCCACGTAGCGGTCGCCGAAATGGTACATGAAGCTGCCGCCGCCGGTGAACTCGTCCAGCGGCCAGCCGGTGGTGTGCTGGGCCAGGCCGGGGCGATGCTGTTCGGCCGGGACCTGCCACAGCTCTTTCAGGCCAATGCCGAATTTCTGCGGGTCGGCGGCGTCGCACAGGTTGTGCCGGGCCATGATCGTCTTGGCCAGCGAGCCGCGCACGCCCTCGGCGATGAAGACGTATTTGCCGTGCAGCTCGATGCCGGGCTGGAAGTCGTCGGTCGGCTTGCCGTGGCGGTCGATGCCGAAGACGCCAGCGACAACGCCCTTCACCCGGCCGGAGGGTTCGTCCCAGACCACATGACTGGCGGCCATGCCCGGATAGACCTCGACGCCCAGCGCCTCGGCCTGCTCGCCCAGCCAGCGGGCGAGATTGCCCAGCGAGGCGATGTAGCAGCCGTCATTGTGCATGATCGGCGGCAGCAGCGGCATCGGCAACGAGGCCTGCCCCATGGGCCCCAGGATCATGAACCGATCCTCGGTCACCGGGGTCTCCAACGGCGCGCCGCGCGCCTTCCAGTCCGGGAACAGCTCCTTCAGCGCCTTCGGATCGATGACGGCGCCCGACAGGATGTGGCCGCCGATCTCGGCCGACTTCTCAAGCACCGCAACGGTGATCTCCTTGCCGTCCTTCTCCGCCCGCTGCTTCAGGCGGATGGCGGCTGACAGGCCTGCAGGGCCGCCACCGACGATGACGACGTCATACTCCATGACCTCGCGCTCGACTCCGGCCAGGGCTTCGGCGGGCGGCAGCTTGTCGATCACGGCTTCCTGCCAGGCGTTGGTTGCGCCGCCTTCGATGGCGTTCTCGGCCATGGGATGTCCTCGCAGTCGGTGGGGTCTTGCTGTTTTCCGCTTATCCGAAGGTGACGCAAGGGTGGTCAAGGACTATCCCTGTGCGCATCCACCCGATGACAACGCCGCACCTCGACACCGCCAGCGCCGAAAGCCTGCTCGCCTTCTGGCGGGATGCGGGCGTCGATGCCTGTTTCGAAGACGCGCCTGTCGACCGGACGCATGTCGTTCCGCCGCCCGCCGTAAAGGCGGTAGCAAAGGCCACAGCCTCGGTGACGCCGATCGTCTCAGCCGGGGACGCCCTGTCCGAGGCGCGGCGGCTGGCGGCCGACGCAGACACGCTGGAGGCCCTGGGCCTCGCCATTGCGAGCTTCGAAGGCTGCCCGCTGCGCGGCATGGGGGCGAAACAGGCGGTGTTTTGTCGCGGCAATCCCGAGGCCGAGGTGTTGATTATCGGCGAGGGGCCCGGCGCGGAAGAGGACGCACGCGGCCAGCCCTTCATCGGCAAGGCCGGCCAGTTGCTGGACCGGATGCTCGCCGAAGCCGGGCTGGAAGGCCGGGTGTTCATCACCAACACCGTCTTCTGGCGGCCGCCGGGCAACCGCACGCCGACGGCCGCGGAACAGGCGGTCTGCGCCCCCTTCGTGGAACGCGCCTTCGCACTGCTGAAGCCGAAAGCCGTTCTGCTACTGGGTGCAGCGTCGGCCAAGTCGGTGCTGGCGACCGACGAGGGCATCATGCGGATGCGCGGACAGTGGCGGGAATGGCGGCTGGCGGAGGGTGCCGTGTCCGCGCCCGCCCTGCCGACCCTCCACCCGGCCTTCCTGCTGCGGCAGCCTCTCGCCAAGCGCGATGTCTGGGCCGATCTGCTGTCGCTGGCGGCGCGGATCGAGGCTGACGGTTAAGCTCGTTCACTCTTCAGACTCAAAACCGCCCCAAAAAGGGGTGAAATCTTGACCTGGGCCGAGGCAGTGGCGCCTTTCTGGCCTGACGACCGAACGAACAGCGCGAACTGACCCGGGTCGAGACGGGTCGCTCGCCGCTCTCAGGGGGGCCGCCCAAAGTGCGATCTGGTTTCCGCCGCGCGATTCTCGCGCCGACGTTGGCATTGGTGTTGTGCGCCCTCGCCGGCGCCGTGCACGCCGAGGAGGGCGAACGTCGCCCCCTTTCGACCCTGAGCGCCGCGGACCGTCTCAACTACACGACCGCCTTCGACGCCCTTCGCCGCGGCGACCTGGAGGCCGCTCGAAACTCGGCGCGACAGGCCCAGGACCGCGTCCTTCTGGGGCAGGTGGAATTCGAGCGCCTTTTCCACGCCGACCATACCGCCACCTTTGAAGAGCTCGCGGCCTGGCTGGAGGAGTATTCGGATCTCCCCAGCGCCGAACGCGCCTGGAATTTGGCCATGCGCCGCCGCCCGGACGGCGCGGCCGAACCTCGACAACCGTCCCGGATGGGCGGCGGACGCTACTGGAACCGGATCGAGGCCGCGGGCGGAAACACCGAGGCGGACCCGATGAAGGCCGCCCGGGTCGCCCTGAACCGCGACGACCTGACCGGCGCCGTTACGATCGGCGAGCAGATCGGCGACTGGTGGACGGTCGGCCTGGCCCAGTACCGGCTCGGCGAATTCGCCGCCGCCAAGGTCTCTTTTGAACGCGTTCTGGACGATCCGACCGAGGACGGATGGGTCCGCTCCGGCGCCGCCTTCTGGGCCGCGCGTTCAGCGGGAAGGTCCGGCCAGCAGGACCGCGTCCAGCCCTTGTTGCGTCGCGCCGGAACCTGGCCCGCCACCTTCTATGGCCAGATCGCCCTGCGGCAGCTGGGCGAGGAACCGGCGATCGAAAATCTCGGGCCGACCCCCTATGCGAGCGGCGGCGGTGTGCAACGCGTCTCCTGGCAGGCCGAGGAACCGATCGGGGTCGATGCCGACGAACTGGAAGAATTCATCCGCTCGGAGCCCCGCGCGCGTCGCACTGTGGCCTTCTACGAGATCGGACGCCGGTCCGATGCGCGCGAAGAGCTTCGGACCGGCCTGCGCGCCGCCGTCACCGACCGCGGCCGCCAGCTTTGGGCCGCCCTCGGCCGCGCTCTGGGTCCGAGAGTCACCGGTTCGGGCGACGATGTGCGCCGGATCGACGCCACCCACTACGCCCAGCCCGCCATCGAGCCCGACGGCGGCTTCACCATTGAACGCTCGCTGGTCTACGCCATCGCCCGCAAGGAAAGCGGCTTCAACGCGCGGGCCCGGTCAGGGGCGGGCGCCTTCGGCCTGATGCAGGTGATGCCGACCACCGCCGCCGAGCTGTCGGGCGACCGGGGCTTCGTCAGCGAACCGGAGCGGCTGTTTCAGCCCAACGTAAACGCCCGTCTTGGGCAGGCCTATGTAAACCGGGTGCTGGCCATGCCCGCGATCAACGGCGATCTGCTTCGCGCCGCGGCCTCCTACAATGCCGGGCCCGGCCCCATGGTCGCCGCCGTACGCAAACTGGGCCCTGACGCCGATCCGCTGCTGCTGATCGAGACGATCGACGTGCCCCAGGCCCGCGAGTATGTCGAAAAGGTCGTGGCGGCCTACTGGATCTACCAGCGCATGAACGGGCGGCCGTTGCACACCCTGGACGCCGTCGCCTCTGGCGCGACGTTGGTTCCGCTGTCTCTGGACTATGTCGCCCCGCCGCCCGTGCTCGCCCAGCCGCTCGAGGTGGCCTCGGCGCCGACGGCCGGCGCCAACTAGATATTGACCAGCAGCAAGGCCGGCAGGCAGCAGGCGATCACAATCATCAGGCCATAGACCATCAGGCTGGGGCGGCGTGCTCCGGGCTGTTCTGCGGGCATGGACATCGGCGGACCCCCGAACGCTTCTGCGCTCCTGAAGGCCCATACATACCGGCGTTGTCTTAAGAGCGGGTTCCGTGGGGCGGTTAACGACCCGACAGCGCCTCGGCCGACCATTCGAGGAAGTCCGGTTGGGCCAGAAGCGCGTCGCGATAGGCCGCAGCCGAGCCGTCGTCGCCATGGGCCGCTAGATCGATCTGGTAATGCCGGAACCGCGTGGCGACGGGAGTGAAGAAGGCGTCGGGCACGGACCATTCGCCGAACAGATATGGCCCGCCGGAGCCGAAGCGTCCGCGCATCTCCATCCACAGGCTGACGATGCGGCGGATATCACGTTCGACCGCTTCGCCCTTGGGCGGCGGCGAGCGGTCCGGTCCGACCATGGTGTGGTCGGGCCCCATGCCGCAGTCGTTGCGCAGCGCCGTGAAGCCGCCGTGCATCTCACACGCCGCCGATCGGGCGAGCCAGCGAGCGTGAGGATCGGCGGGCCAAAGCCGGACCTCGGGATAACGCTCGGCGCACCAGACCGAGATGGCCATGGAATCCCAGACCGTGACGCCCTCGACGTTCAGCAGGGGCACGAGGCGGGACGGCGATACCTGTTCCAGTTCGGCCTGACCCGCCGGCGAATAGATGTCGATCTCACGCACCGTGAAGTCGGCCTTGCACCGCTTCAACACCAGCCAGGGGCGCAGGGACCAGGTCGAATACAGCCTCGGGCCGATGATCAGTTCCATGGTCGCGCTCCTCAGGGGTGGGGCTCAGGCATAAGGCGCTTCAGGGCATCCCGCCAATCAGTTCGAAGGCCCCCGGCACAAGCCGCGCTTGACTCGACCGCGCCCTCGCCTGACACCCCGCCCCCATGATCAGCCGCTATTCCCGCCCCGCCGCCGTCGCCATCTGGTCCCAGGAGACCAGGTACCGGATCTGGTTCGAGATCGAGGCGCACGCCGCCACCAAGATGGCCGAACTGGGCGTCATCCCGACCGAAGCCGCCGAGGCGATCTGGGCCAAGGGCAAGGATGTGGTGTTCGACGCCGACCGCATCGACGAGATCGAACGCACCACCAAACACGACGTGATCGCCTTCCTGACCCATGTATCCGAGATTGTCGGCGAGGAAGCCCGCTTCCTGCACCAGGGCATGACGTCGTCGGATGTGCTGGACACCTGTTTCGCGGTCCAGCTGTCGCGCGCCTCCGACCTGCTGATCGAGGGCGTCGACCGGGTGCTGGCCGCGCTGGAAACACGGGCGAAGGAGCACAGGCTGACCCCCTGCGTCGGTCGCAGCCATGGCATCCACGCCGAGCCGGTCACCTTCGGACTCAAGCTGGCCGGCTATCACGCAGAATTCCAGCGGGCGAAACGCCGCCTGCTCACCGCCAAGGAGGAGATCGCCACCTGCGCCATCTCCGGCGCCGTCGGGACCTTCGCCAACGTCGATCCGGCGGTGGAAGCCTATGTGGCCGACCGAATGGGTCTGCAGGTCGAGCCGGTCTCGACCCAGGTCATCCCGCGCGACCGTCATGCCGCCTTCTTCGCCGCCCTCGGGATCGTCGCTTCATCGATCGAGCGTCTGGCGACGGAGATACGACACCTGCAGCGCACCGAGGTGCTGGAGGCCGAGGAGTTCTTCGACAAGGGCCAGAAGGGCTCGTCGGCCATGCCGCACAAGCGCAATCCGATCCTGACCGAGAACCTGACCGGTCTGGCCCGGCTGGTGCGGTCGGCCGTGGTGCCCGCGATGGAGAATGTCGCCCTCTGGCACGAGCGGGACATCAGCCATTCCTCGGTCGAGCGCGGCATCGGTCCGGACGCCACCATCCACCTCGATTTCGCCCTGCACCGGCTGGCCGGCGTGGTCGAGCGGCTGAACGTCTATCCGGCCAATATGGAAAAAAACCTCAACCTGCTGGGCGGGCTGGTCCATTCCCAGCGGGTCATGCTGGCCCTGACGCAGGCAGGCGTTTCGCGCGAGGACGCCTATGCCGCGGTGCAGGAGAACGCCATGAAGGTCTGGCGCGGCGAGGGGCGGTTCCTGGATTTCCTGAAGGCCGACGCGCGGGTGACCCTGCCGGCGGAACAACTCGAAGACCTCTTCGATATCGGTTACCACACGAAGCACGTCGATACGGTGTTCGCGCGGGTGTTCGGAGGCTGAGATGTTTTTCGCGGCGGCTTTCCTGATGGCTCTGCTCGCTCCGCAAGACAGGGTGGATACTGGCCAGGGCATCCTCACCCGGGTCTTTGATCCCCCTTCTGGCGGGGTTGGACGCTGCCAGCGAAATCTCACGCCGGGTCGTCGCGCCATTCCGATCGAATGCACTGTCAATTCGGTGGGACGCCCCACGGCATGCACTTTCCCGTCAGCCGAGCTGACACGCGAAGAGCGCTATGCGGCCGAATGTTCGGCCCGCGCCTACCGTTACACCTGGGAAGACGGTCGACCGGCCGAAGGGATTCGATTCCAGTTCACCGTCAACATGATCACGCCGTCCTGAATGCCGCCCAAGTGCGCCTTCGACCCGGTCGTCGACGCGAACAGCCGCCTGTTGATCCTCGGCAGCCTGCCCGGCGACGCCTCGTTGAGGGCGGGCCAGTACTATGGTCATCCGCAGAATGGCTTCTGGCGGCTGGTCGGCGGGGCGATCGGCGTCGACCTCACGGCCCTGCCATATCCTGACCGGCTGGAGGCACTGAAGGCGGAGGGTGTGGGTTTGTGGGATGTGATCGCCAGCGCTGAGCGACCCGGCAGTCTGGATGGCGCTATCCGCAATGCGGAGGCCGCCGATCTCAATCGGCTGACTGGCAGCCTGCCGTGTCTGCGCGCCATCGCCTTCAACGGAGCGACCGCAGCGCGGATCGGGAAGCGCAGCCTGAGCCTTCGCGCAGGCATTGACCTGATCGACCTGCCCTCCTCCAGCCCCGCCTACACCCGGCCGCTGGCGGAGAAGGCGGCGGCCTGGTCAGTGCTGGCGAGATTTCTCCGGCCGGTGGAAGGGGTGCGGTCACGTGTCGCGCCCTGATTGCGGGTGATGATGCATCCTTTGAACCGCTGAGCAGTACCTCCCCGCGAACCGCCGACAGGGCGGTCGCTCAGGAGAGTAGACCCATGAAGATCACCCGCACCGCCACGCTTGCCGGCGTATCGATCGCCGCCCTGCTGGGCCTCGCCGCCTGCAACAATGCCGAGCAAGCCGCCCCGGCAGACGCCATGTCGGCCGACACTTCGGCGACGGCCCCGGCCCCCGCCGCCAGCGGCACCGTTGTCGCTGTGGCCCAGGGCAACCCGGACTTTAGCACCCTGGTCAGCGCCGTGACCTCCGCCGATCTGGCCGGCACACTCGGCGGCGCCGGACCGTTCACGGTCTTCGCCCCGACCAATGCCGCCTTCGAAAAGGTCCCGGCCGCCACGCGTGATAGCCTGATGGCCCCGGCCGGCAAGGCTGACCTGACCAAGATCCTGACCTACCACGTGGTCCCGGGTCGGGTGGATGCCGCGACCCTGACGCAGCAGATTCAGGCCGGCGGCGGCAGCGCCGCCCTGACGACGGTCGAAGGCGGCGTGCTGACCGCCCGTGTCGGCGCCGATGGCTCGGTCACCCTGACTGACGAGAATGGCGGCGTCTCGCGCGTCGTCCAGGCCGATGTTGCGGCCTCGAACGGTGTGATCCACGCCATTGATACGGTCGTGATGCCCAACTAAATCCGGCCTGGTCCGGATACGAGAAGGGCCGCTCCATCGCTGGAGCGGCCCTTTTTCGTCGGCGGTAACGCTCCGACTATTCGTCGTTGCGAATCTGCTCGCGCGCCACCGAGGACAGTTCATCCATCTTGCGACGGATCTCGCCCTCGGAGACGGTCAGGCCCGCGCCTTCAAGATCCTGGGCGATCTTGCGGTAGACGTCTTCCTCGCCCGGCTGTTCGAAATCGGCCTTGACGATGGCGCGGCCGTATTCCTGGGCCCGCTCGTCGTTCAGGCCCATCTTCTCGGCGGCCCAAAGGCCCAGCAGCTTGTTGCGCCGGGCGATCGCCTTGAACTCCTGTTCCTGATCGAGGGCGTATTTGGACTCGAAGCCCTTTTCCCGATCGTCAAAGGTCGTCATGGGCGTTGCTAGGCTCCGTTTGGGCGACCGAAAGTATGGCCGCAGTCGAGGTGGTCTATAGCCGCCCCATGGCCGAACGCAACCGGAACTCGCCGGGTTGCGACACCACAGCGACCGGCCTCGCGGCAACGCCGTCGGTTTGTGTCGCGGCGCCGCATCCGCTAAGGGTTCCCGCGACTTTTTCCCGCCCGCCCGATTCCGGATTGAGCCGCCCAGATCACCCTCTGGCCGCGCGATAGCCGTTTCCGTCGTGCCCCGCCCGGACCAACCATGATGAACGTCAAACGCAAGAAGATTTACGAGGGCAAGGCCAAGATCCTCTACGAGGGACCCGAGCCCGGCACCCTGATCCAGTATTTCAAGGACGACGCCACGGCTTTCAACGGCGAGAAGAAGGCCCAGCTGGAAGGCAAGGGCGTCATCAACAACCGCATCAGCGAGTTCATCATGTCGCGCCTGAACGGCATCGGCGTGACCAACCACTTCATCAAACGGCTGAACCTGCGCGAGCAGCTGATCCGCGAGGTCGAGATCATTCCGCTGGAGGTCGTCTGCCGCAACATCGTCGCCGGCTCGATGAGCCAGCGCCTCGGCATCGACGAGGGCACGCCCCTGCCCCGCTCGATCATCGAATTCTATCTGAAGAAGGACGAGCTCAACGACCCGATGGTCACGGAAGAGCACATCACCGCCTTCAACTGGGCCACGACCCAGGAACTGGACGACATGCTGGCCATGACGGTGCGGGTGAACGACTATCTGTCGGGCATGTTCGGGGCCGTCGGCATCACCCTGGTGGACTTCAAGATCGAGTTCGGCCGGGTGTGGGAGAACGACTTCTCGCGCGTCCTGCTGGCCGACGAGATCAGCCCGGACTCCTGCCGCCTGTGGGACACCAATACAGGCGAGAAGCTGGACAAGGACCGCTTCCGCCGCGATCTGGGCAATGTCATTGAAAGCTATACCGAGGTGGCCCGCCGCCTCGGTATCATGAAGGATATGCCGACCGTGATTCAGGGGGGATTGCACTGATGGCCAGGGTCAAGGTTCACGTCTTCCTCAAGCCCGGAGTGCTGGATGTCCAGGGCAAGGCCGTCGAAGGCGCCCTGCACGGACTGGGCTGGGCCGGAGTCGCCAATGCTCGCGTCGGCAAGCTGATCGAGTTCGATCTGGACGGCGCCGCCGATCCCGCTGCCGAGGCGAAGAAGATGTGCGAGCAGCTGTTGGCCAACACCGTGATCGAAAGCTACCGCATCGAGGTCGCATGAAGCGGCTGATCCAGTTTTCCGTCACGGCCTTTGTCGTCGTCGGCGTGCTGATCTTCGCGGCCGCGCTGGCCGGCGGGCTGACGGACGATCGGGCCTTTACCCCGGCGGCCAAGGAAGCGGCGCACTAGCGACGTGGGCCGCCTTCGTGCGTTAGGGTCAGTCCAGCCACAGCGAGGAACCCCGCCATGACCTTCACCCTGACCTCAACCGGTTTCGCGGACGGCGGCCCCCTTCCCGACGCTCAGGTGCAGGCCAAGGGCAACCGTTCGCCGCAGCTGCGCTGGTCCGGCGCGCCGGCGGGCACGAAGAGCTTCGCCATCACCTGTTTCGACCCTGATGCGCCGACCGGTTCGGGCTTCTGGCACTGGACGGTGGCCAACATTCCCACCGGTGTGACCGAGCTGGCCGAAGGCGCTGCCGTTCCGTCCGGCGCCGTCGAGGGCCGGACGGATTTCGGGACGCCGGGGTTCGGCGGCGCCGCTCCGCCGCAGGGTCACGGCCCGCATCGGTACATCTTCACCGTCTTCGCCGTGGATGTAGAACGACTTGATGTGACGCCCGACAATTCGGGGGCCATCTTCGGCTTCAACCTGCATTTCCACACCCTGGCAAAGGCCTCGATTACCGGCGTGTACGAGAACCGCGGCTGAGCGCGACATCTATCAGGAGGGCGGCATGAAGACCTCGGCACTGGCTATCGCGGCAGGCATTCTGTTGCTGACCGCGCCCTCCGCCTCGTCGGCGCAGGATGCCCCGGCGGTCGCGGCCGCCCCGACCGCGACGCCCGCCGGCATCCCGCTGGACAGTCCCTGGCGGCGCGCCGTGTACGAACAGGCGAACACCCATTTCCTGCACCCGAGCTGGGGCGTGCGTCACTCCGAGCGCAACTATGTGCTGGGGATGGCCCTCGCGCAGGCCGATGGGCTGACGATCGACCCCGATGTCCTGTTCGCAGCCGCCTTCCTGCATGACTGGGGCGGAATCGAGCCGTTCGACCTCCCAGGAGTTGATCATGCCGTCCGCTCGGTGGAGCTGGCTGAACCGTTCCTGACCGAGGCCGGTTTCCCGATGGAGAAATTCCCGGCCGTTCGCGCCGCGATCCTGGGCCATATGTACGACAAGGAACCGGAGGGTCCCGAAGCCGTGGTCCTGCACGACGCCGACGCGCTGGACTTCCTTGGCGCGCTCGGGGCAGCGCGCATGCTGGCGGCGACGGGCGAGGCGCACGACTACGACCTCGCCCTGAGACGGATCGAGCGATTCGCCGCCGATATCCCGCCGCGTCTCAAGACCGCTCCGGCTCGCGACATGGCCGTACAGCGGGTCGCGGTGATGACTGATTTCCTCGCCGAAGTCCGTCGTGAGACGCCCGAGGGCGCCAGACCCTGACATGAGCGGCAAACGCTGCTACAGGGCCGCGCCATGAGCGCAGCCGTCATCGTCTTCCCGGGTTCCAACTGCGATCGCGACTGCAAGGTCGCCATCGAACGCTCGACCGGCGAGCAGGTCGAAATGGTCTGGCATCAGGAGACCGAGCTGCCGTCGGGCCTTGATCTGATTGTCCTGCCGGGCGGCTTCTCCTACGGCGACTATCTGCGTTGTGGCGCCATGGCGGTGCTGTCACCGGTCATGCAGGCGGTGAAAAAGGCCGCCGACGACGGCGTGGCCGTGGTCGGCATCTGCAACGGCTTCCAGATCCTGTGCGAGGCCGGAATGCTGCCGGGCGCCCTGCTGCGCAACGCCGGGCTGAAATACGTCTGCAAGCCCATCGCGCTGACGGTCGCCAATGGCCAGACCCGCTTCACCGCCGGCTATCAGGGCCAGCGCGAGGTGGTGATGACCCAGGGCAATGGCGACGGAAACTATTTCGCCGACGCCGAGACCCTGGCCCGGATCGAGGGCGAGGGGCAGGTCGTGTTCCGCTATGTCGACAACCCGAACGGCTCGGTCGCTGACATCGCCGGCCTGCAGAATGCCCGCGGCAATGTGCTGGGGCTGATGCCCCACCCGGACCGGGCGTTCGAGGAAGAGCTGGGCTCGGCCGACGGCGCGACACTGTTCCGCAGCGTCTTCGCCGCTGCCTGACCCGATTGCGGACTTGACCTGACGCCTCGCGTCAGTCGATCTCCCGGGGCGCTATCCGGGGACCGACCGATGTTCATGAGCGAACGGCAGAAGATGATCTCGGGTCTGCCGTACGATCCCGGCGATCCCGAGCTTCAGGCCGACCAGACCGCCGCCAAACAATGGATGGCGCGCTACAACGCCGCCATGGCCGCCAGCCCCGCCGAGCGCCGCGACCTGCTGCGCCAGAAGATGGGCGAGGTCGGAGAGGGCGCGATCATCCGCCCGCCGTTCCACTGCGACTATGGCTACAACATCCGGCTGGGCCGGGGCGTGTTCATGAATTTCAACTGCGTGGTGCTGGACATCTGCGAGGTCGAGATCGGCGACCAGACGCAGATCGGGCCGGCGGTGCAGATCCTCACCGCCGACCATCCGCGTGATCCGGTCCAGCGGGCGGAAGGTATCGAGTTCGGCCGGCCGGTCACAATCGGCCGGAACGTGTGGATCGGCGGCGGCGCGATCATCCTGCCGGGCGTGACCATTGGCGACGATGCGGTCATCGGGGCCGGCTCGGTGGTGACGCGGGACGTGCCGGAAGGCGCGACCGCTGTCGGCAACCCGGCCCGCCTGAAGACCTAGACCCCCCAGGCCTGCCCGCCAGCGCCGTAGGCGTCGACCGCCTGGAACAAGGCCGAAACCAGCGCCCGCTCCTCCTCGCTCATCTCAGGCTTCCAGACGTCGAAAATCAGTATGGTGCGGTCCCGACCGCTGTCGTTCGCGGCTTCATGCTCGATGGTGTCGTCGAACGCCCAGGCCTGGCCCTCACGCCACTCGCGCGTGTCGTTGCCGACGCGGAAGCGGCTGCCCGGCGGCGCGATCAGGGGTAGGTGGCAGATCAGGCGGGTGTTGATCAGTCCGTGGTGCGGCGGGATTCGCGCGCCGGCCCTGAGCTTCGAAAACAGGATCGAAGGCGTCCGCCCCGGAACCCGGCACAGCGGAACCTCGGCGAGGGCCGCCAGGGTGCGCGGGCAGCGCCGGGCGATGTCGGGCTGTTCCTCTCCGTCCTTCCACAGAAACAGGGCGCTCCAGTCGGCGTTGGACATCATCCCGGCAGCGTCGCTGTTGGGCCGGTCCGCCCGCGGCTCGACATAGGGGCGGAACAGGTCGGGTTCGGCCAGCAGGGCGTCCAGCTCGGCGCGAATCTCACCCGCCACCGCCTCGACCGCCGCCAGCCAGGGCAGGGTCTCCCGCGGCTGGAACTGGATCTGGGGCAGACCGGGGAAGAGGTAGAAGCGCGGCTCCTGCTGGTACAGGCGCTTGCGCCCCGCCATCAGATCTAGCGACAGGGCGAAGCGGTCGCTTGAGGTCGAGGGGTTGAAGCCTGCGCCGGCGAGGCTGCTCGTCAGATGGGCCTCAAACCGCCGGGCCTGGGCCTGAACCGCGGCCTGGGCGCGGCGCAGTTCGGCGATGATCGCCGGCGCCAGACCCGTGCCGTCGCCGGCGACGCGCAGGGCGGAGCTGTAGAAGCTGGCGGCCGCGCGACTGTCGCCAAGCCCCGCGAGCGCATCCCCCTTGGCAATCAGCGCGCGCAAATCGCGCGGCTCCGCGGCAAGTGCGCGGTCTGCCGCTTCGATCGCGGCGCGGTGGCCCTGTTCCGTATTCGCCATTGTCAGATCGGAGGCGGGCGAACGGCGTCCGTCAAGATGAAAGCGTCAAACAGGCCGGCGGCGGGGTACGATTGAACCTTCACCGTTCGAGCGCGTACTGATGACCACTGCATCGGAGTCGCCATGTCCATCGAACGTCCCACGTCGTCACAGATGATCCGCCGGCTGTTGGTGCTCGCCGCCACGATCTTCGCCATTGTGATTGGCCAGACGCAGGTCCTGCTTCAATGGGGCCAGAGCCCGGCCGAGTTTGCCGCCGACAGCGACGCCACCCTGAAGGTCGCGGGCTACGCCTTCGCCATCTGGGGGGTGATCTATCTCTGGCTGGTGGTCTATGCGGTGAGGCAGGCTCTGCCCCAGACGGGCGAGAGCCTGCTGATCCATCGCCTGGGCTGGCCGTCGGTCGCAGCCCTGCTCGGCATCGGCTGGTGGGTCGTGGCGGCAGCCTTCGACTGGGAAATCGCGACGATCGTGCTGATCTTCGGCTCGCTGGCCGTCCTGCTGGCGCCCCTGCTGGCCAATGCCGGCGCGATTCGCGCCCTGCCGCGCGGCGATCGCGACCGCTGGATGACCGTCTGGCCGCTGGCCATGCTGGCCGGCTGGCTGACCATTGCGGCGCCGGTCAACCTGATCACCGTGGCCACCGGCAACGGTTGGCTGCCCGAGGTCCTGTCGCCGACCGTCTGGGCTATTCTGGCGATCGCCGTTGTGACAGCCGTGGCGCTGGGCGTCACGCAGCGCCTGCGCACTCTCGCCTATGGCTTGCCGATCGCCTGGGGATTGCTGGGCGCGTTCGTCGCCGAGCAGGCGCGCAACCCGATGCTGGCCTATGCGGCGCTGGCCGCCGGCGTGACCGTTCTGGTGGGCGTCATTGTGCTCACATTCCGCCTGCGCTCCGGCGTGGAGCGAACGACCGCCTGACCCCCGATCTCGCGCTCGCCCCAAGCAGTGGCTGACACGACTCCGTTCAACGGCTAGAAGGCGCGCCCATGAGCGCTCCGCAAAAGACCAAGGCTGAACTGGCCGCCGAATACGGCCTGGCCCCGAACGAATATCAGGTCGTCCTCGACCGGCTGGGACGGGAGCCGAACAACGTCGAACTGGGCGTCTTCTCGGTGATGTGGTCCGAGCACTGCTCCTACAAGTCGTCGAAGATCCACCTCGGCAAATTCCCGACCAAGGGACCACGGGTCATCTGCGGTCCGGGCGAGAACGCCGGCGTCATCGACATCGACGACGGCGACGCCTGCATCTTCAAGATGGAGAGCCACAACCACCCCAGCTTCATCGAACCCTATCAGGGCGCGGCGACCGGCGTCGGCGGCATCATGCGGGACGTCTTCACCATGGGCGCGCGCCCGGTGGCCCTGCTGAACGCCCTGCGCTTCGGCGACCCATCGCACGAGAAGACGAAGCGGCTGGTCAAGGGCGTGGTGTCCGGGATCGGCGGCTACGGCAACTGCGTCGGCGTTCCGACGGTGGCGGGGGAGACCAATTTCCACGCCGGCTACAACGGCAACATCCTGGTCAACGCCATGTGCGTGGGCGTCGCGAAGGCGGATGCCCTGTTCTATTCAGCGGCGCCGGCTCCGGGCCTGTCGGTGGTCTATTTCGGCTCGAAGACCGGCCGCGACGGCATCCACGGCGCGACCATGGCCTCGGCCGAGTTCGACGAGGATTCGGACGAGAAGCGGCCCACCGTGCAGGTCGGCGACCCCTTCGCCGAGAAGCTGCTGATCGAGGCGACGCTGGAGCTGATGGCCTCGGGCGCGGTCGCCGCCATTCAGGACATGGGCGCCGCCGGCCTGACCTCGTCCTCGGTGGAAATGGCCGGAAAGGGCGCAGTCGGCATCGAGCTGAACATGGACGCCGTGCCCCAGCGCGAAGAGGGCATGACGGCCTATGAGATGATGCTTTCGGAAAGCCAGGAGCGGATGCTGGCCGTGCTGAAGCCGGGCCGCGAGGAAGATGGCCACCGGATCTTCAAAAAGTGGGGCCTGGACGCCGCCGTCATCGGAGTGACCACGGACACTGGCCATCTTGTGCTGAAGCACCACGGCGAGACGGTCTGCGACGTTCCGCTGGCTCCGCTGTTCGACGACGCGCCCCTGTACGACCGCCCGTGGGTGCAGCCGGAACTTCAGCCGCGCCTCGCCCCCGCCGACGTGCCGGCGCCGGAGAGCTGGGTCGATGCGGTGATCAAGGTGGTCTGCTGCCCGGACATGGCCTCCAAACGCTGGATCTGGGAGCAGTACGACCGCCACGTCATGGCCGACACCCTCCATGACTCGGCCACCGCCGCTGACGCCGGCGTGGTGCGGGTCCACGGCACGGACAAGGGTCTGGCCATGACCTCGGACTGCACCCCCCGTTATGTCCAGGCCGATCCCTATGAAGGCGGCAAACAGGCCGTGGCCGAGGCCTGGCGAAATCTGACCGCCGTTGGCAGCCTGCCGATCGCCATCACCGACAACCTCAATTTCGGCAATCCGCAGCGGCCCGAGATCATGGGCCAGATCGTCCGCGCCATCGACGGCATGGCCGAGGCCTGCCGGGTGCTGGACTTCCCGGTCGTGAGCGGGAACGTCAGCCTCTATAACGAGACCAACGGCGCGGCCATTCCACCGACCCCGACGGTCGGCGCCGTCGGCCTGCTGACCAACTATGACGTCGTCGTCGGTTTCGGTGGCATGGTCGAGGGCGATGTGCTGGTCCTGATCGGCGAGACCGCCGGCGAACTGGGCGCCTCCATCTACCTGCGTGAGGTGCTGGGCCGCGAGGACGGCGCGCCGCCGCCGGTCGATCTGGCGCTGGAGAGGAAGACCGGCGACTTCGTGCGCGGGCAGATCGAGGCGGGGGCCCTGACCTGCGTGCACGACCTGTCGGACGGCGGGTTGATCGGGGCGGCGGCTGACATCGCCCTGGCCTCGGACTGCGGCGTCGAGCTGGACGCTACCTCGGCGACCCATGCCCACATCCTGCTCTTCGGTGAGGACCAGGCCCGTTACCTGGTCGCCGTCGGCGATGCGACGGATATCCTCGCCGCGGCCCAGGCCGCCGGCGTGCGCGCCTCTGTTGTCGGCCGGGCCAAGGGTCGGGATTTCGCCTCGGGAGGCTCTGGCGGGGACCTGTTCCGCCTGCCGCTGGACCACCTGCGCGAGATGCACGAGAGCTGGATGCCTAACTGGATCGAAGGACACGCCTGATGCGCCTCGCACCGATCGCTCTGACCGCCCTCGCCCTGACCCTGTCGGCCTGTGAAGGCGGGGGCGATCCCGTCCAGCAGGCCCTGCGCGACGCCTCGGCCGAGAACCACGCCGAAACGGTGCAGGAAGGCGTTGTCTCCGCGCCGGCCCACGCCGGCGGCCATGGTGCGACGCCGGGGGATCAGGCCTTCGCCGCCTCCGAGGCCGAGATGCACGCCGGCATGGCCAGGGCGTCGGGCTCGACGGTGGACGAGGCCTACATCGCCAAGATGATCGAACACCACCGCGGCGCCGTGGCCATGGCGGAGGTCGCGCTCAGGGAATCGCGCGATCCGGAGGTTCGCCGCATGGCGCAGGTCGTGGTGGATACCCAGACGCGGGAGATAGCGGAAATGCGCGCCTGGAAGCCCGCCACGTCGCCCCCCCGCGCTTCCAACTGAAGGCCCCGGCCGGAGTGAGGCCAGTGGCTCTCACGACGCTGACCGCTAACGGCGTATCCGCCGACCGCCGCGCCGCCTGAACCGGCCACCGCCCGGCGTCCGCAGGACGAGACGCATGGATGCCTGGCTGGAGCGAAAGCCGGGGGTGGCCTCGTCCATTTCAGCGCTGAAACAAGCGTGAAACGCCGACGCGGCAGAATGTTCTCCATCGATGGATGAACTTGGGGAACCCGATGTCGGCGCCACTCCGCTTCCTTATGGCCCTCCTCCTCGCCTGCCTCCTGCCTGGCGTGGGGCATGCCGCGAACATTGAGGGCGTATTCCTGCTCAACCGCTCACCCGACGGTTTTCACCTGAGCCTGCTTCCGTTGGCGGAGGGCGAGACCCAGGTCGTGAGGGTGGGGCCCGGTTCGGATGTTGTATCGGTGCTGCTTCCGCCGGCGACCGGGCGCTCAAGCAGTCTGGAAACCCCCGCGCCCGGCCTCCGGGTCGTGAGCCGGAGAAACGGAGTAATCACCCTGGAAGCGCGCTCGTCCGATGGACGATCGACGATCTCCAGCTGGTCCAACCGGGTCGAGGAACTGACGGGCTATGACATTCGGGTCAGCGTGACCTCGCCCGAACGGAAGCAGGCCTTCCTGATCCACGGCTATTCGACGTCGGCTGCGACCGTCGGTCCGGTCTTCAATCCATTTGTGGCGGCCGGGATGCCTCGGCCTGGCGAAGTGGTCGTCGAAACGGACACGACCCTGAGCGTCACACCGCGCGAGATCATCGGCTCGGCCCCGTTCCGGTTCAGTCGCTTTCCGCTCGTGCAGCTGTCCATCGGCGGGCGCATGGTCGGCTGGGCTGTTGTGGATACTGGCGCGGCGGTGACGGTCATATCTGACTCGGTCGTGCCGGCGGGAACAGACGTCCGGCAGGTCCAGATTGCGACCTACTCGCCAGCCGGACGAAGCACCGAACCCCTGGCCATCGGCGGCGCAGGCGGCGCGGTGGCTGTCGCGGGAGAGGCCGGTCTCGCCGGCTTGTCCATCGGCGCCGTCGAGATGGGACCGACCGACGTGCTGGTTATTGCCGGGCTCTCGGACACGATGAAGAGCCTGACCGGCGAAGAGATCGTGGCGGTCATCGGTCTGGATGTGTTGCGGCGGTCCGAGCGGGTCGTCTTCGACTTCGAGGCCGGCTCGGACATGGGCGAGCTGCGGTTCGAACCTTCCCGTCAGGGCGGCATGCCGATGTCTATCGCCGGGCAGCATCTTTTCGTTGAGGGTCAGGCCGGGAGCCGGGTGAACCTGCTTGTCGACACGGGCTCTTCAGCGGAGCTCGTGCTCGACCCGGCCTCCGCCAGGGCGGCCGGCTTCCGCGAAACGGGCGACGCGGCTCCGGCGCGCGGTCTGGACGGTGCCGCGCTGCAGTTCCAGACGGGCGTTGTGGAACGTCTGACCATCGGCGCGCTCGAGTGGTCTGATGTGCCGGCGCGGCGCGGCGGGGTGCCCGTGTTCAATACGATGCAGAATCGCGAACAGAATATGGCCCTGCTCGGGTCGGGGTTCCTGCGCCGCCTGGATCGCGTGGCGCTGGATTTTGTCACGCTGAAGGTGGAATTCACTCCCTGAAGACCGGCAACCGACAGCGGCGCCGGTTCGATGCCTCGACCTCGCAGCGGAGCGGGAAATTTTCGGGCTGGGTGACGGCTGTCATGCTTCCGGGTTAGCAGTGTGCCCTCAGCCCGGAGCAAACCTGATGGACCGTCCTGACTCCCTGTCCCGTCGCGGCCTGTTGCTGAGCCTCGGCGCGGGTGGCGCCCTGGCCAGCTCCGGCCGCAAGGCGCTGGCCGACCCCGTGTTCGCGGAATATCCGTTCCAGCTGGGCATCGCTGCAGGCGACCCAACCTCCGACGGCTTCGTGATCTGGACCCGGCTGGCGCCCCGCCCGCTGGAGATCGGCCACGGAATGCCATCGGCGCCGGTGCCGGTGAAATGGGAGGTCGCAACCTCGCGTGGCTTCGGCGCTGCCGTCGTCCGTTCCGGCGAGGCGATCGCCCGCCCCGAACTGGCCCATGCGGTCCACGTCGAGGTCGAGGGGCTGGAGCCGGACCGGGAGTATTTCTACCGTTTCAACGCCGGCCGCGAACGCACCCCGAGCGGCCGGGCGAAGACCGCCCCGGCCGCCGGCGCCGCGACCGCCCGGGCCCGTTTCGGCGTCCTGGGCTGCCAGGCCTATGAGCAGGGATTCTACACGGCCCACCGCAAGGCGGCGGCCGAGGACCTGGACTTCGTCTACTGTTACGGCGACTACATCTACGAAGGCCGCGGCAACCGCACCTACACCGGCTCGGGCGGGACCATCGAGAACCCGCGCCAGCATCTGGGCGGCGAGGTCTACAGCCTCGACGACTACCGGCGGCGCTATGCGCAATACAAGCTGGACACCGACCTGCAGGCCAGTCACGCGGCGACGGCGTGGTTCGTGACCTGGGACGATCATGAGGTGTCCAACAACTGGGTCTCCGACAACGATGACGGCGTGCCGCCCGAAGTCTTCCTGCTGCGGCGGCAGGCGGCGGCCCAGGCCTTCTACGAGCATATGCCGCTGCGCCGCTCGGCCTTCCCTCGCGGCGCGGACATGCAACTGTATCGCCATGCCGCCTGGGGAGACCTGCTGGACCTCAACTTCCTCGACACCCGGCAGTACCGGTCGGACCAGCCTTGCGACGACGGCTGGGGCACGACCTGCGCGGGGGTCTCGGCGCGCAACGCCGAGGTGCTGGGTCAGGCCCAGGAGGCGTGGTTGTACCGGAACCTTGACCAGTCGCGGGCGCACTGGAAGGTGCTGGCGCAGCAGATCATGCTGATGGATCTGGACCGGAGGGAAGGGCCTGAGCCCGGCTACAACCTCGACAGCTGGGCCGGCTATGCCATTCCGCGCCAGCGGCTGCTGGACCGGCTGCGCGAACGGCGCATCGGCAACACGATCGTGCTGACCGGGGACGAGCACCAAAACTACGCCGGCGAGTTGTATCGCGACAGCCGCAACCCCGAGGGCGCGCCGGTCGCCTCCGAGTTCGTCGCCACCTCGATCAGTTCGTCCGGCGACGGGCAGGATCAACGAGCCGACGGCCGCCGCTACCTCGCCGAAAATCCGTTCCTGAAATTCAACAACGCCCAGCGCGGCTATGTCGTCTGCGACGTCACGCCCGAGCGCTGGCAGACCGAGTTCAAGGTGCTGGACAAGGTGTCGGAGCGCGGCGGGACGCTGAGCACCCGGGCGAAATTCGCGGTAGCCAGCGGGGATGCGCGGGTCGTGCCGGCCTGACGAAATCGTAATCACCGCCCGCTCGGGCCGGTGTTAGCCTCCGCTCCCGGAAACAGGAAGGCTCCGATGGGCTGGCTCACCGATGAGGAACAGGCGTCCTTCACTCCGGCCGAACGGTCGGAACCGCGCACGCCCCTGCCGGTGCGGATGGTGGCCAGCGAGGAATACGCACCGGTCCGGCAGACGCGGAAACAACGCGAAACCGAGGCTCGGCTCTACGCCCTGGCCGACGCGGTGGCGCCGAAGCTGGGCCTCAGCCGTCGGCGGTTCTTCCAGACCTCGGCGGGCATGGCGGCCGGGTTCGCGGCCCTGAACGGCGCCTTCGGGCCGTTGTTCGAGGTCGGGGCGGCCGAGGCCTCGACCCCTGAGCTGGCGCGGGAACGGGCCAACGCCTTGTCCGGACAGTTCATCATGGACATGCACACCCACTTCCTGCGCGACGACACACGGCTGCAGAATTTTGTCCGGCTCCGCGAGTCGGTGGCCGCGCAGGGCTGGAACCCGAACCTAAGCGCGGCGGGCGCCCAGACCATCGAAGATCTGAAATTCGACAACTATTTCAAGGAAATATACCTCGACAGCGATACCAAGATCGCCCTGATCTCCTCAGCGCCGTCCGACATTCCCGAGGACTGGTTCCTGACCAACCAGCAGATGGCCGAGGCGAAGGCGAAGGTGAACGCCGAGGCCGGATCGGTGCGGATGATGAGCCACGCCATCATGATGCCCGGCGCACCCGGCTGGCTGGACGACCTCGAGGCCGCGCTGGCCCTGCGGCCGGATTCAGTGAAGGGCTATACGGTCGGCGACAACACTCACAAGGACACCGCTCGCTATCCGTGGCGGATGGACTCCGACGAGACCTATCGCGGCTACGAAAAGATGCTCGCCGCCGGGGTCCGGAATGTCTGCGTCCACAAGGGTCTCTGGGGCCGGGGCGGCGACGCGCGCTTCCCCCACCTAGCGCCCCACGCCCGGGTCGATGACGTGGCGAAGGCCGCCAGGGACTGGCCGCAACTGAACTTCATCATCTACCACTCGGCCTACCGGCTGGATGATCCCGACTGGGCCCTGGCCGAGTTCGACCGGACCGGCCGGATCGACTGGGTTACGGACCTCGCCGAAATCCCGGCCACGCATGGGGTGTCCAATGTCTATGGCGACCTCGGCCAGATCTTCGCCCAGACACTGGTCGCGCAGCCCCGGATGTGCGCCGCCATCATGGGGACGCTGGTCAGGGGCCTCGGCGCCGATCACGTCTGCTGGGGCACCGACGCGGTGTGGACCGGCTCGCCCCAGTGGCAGATCGAGGGCCTCCGCCGGCTCGAAATCCCCGAGGACATGCAGCGCACGCATGGCTTCGCACCGCTCGGAACCGCCAACGGGGCGGTGAAGACCGGCATCTTCGGCGGCAACAACGCCCGCCTCTATGGTGTGGAGGTTCCGACGGCGCAGGCTGCGGTCGGCGGCGACCGGTTTGCGGCGATCAAGGCCGACTATGTCGCCGCCGGCGCGACGCCGTCCAACCGCCGCTACGGGTTCGTGGCGCGGGGGTGATCGAGACTTTCTGTGAGAGTGTTCCGGTGCTTCGCCGGGATGATCTTGAGCACAGCGGTGAGCACAACTCCTATGCACCCGCACAGCGTGCCGGCTGCAACCAGCAGCGCTGATGGCCCAACGGCGACGCCGGAAATGTCTGTGTACCGCGGGTCCAGAGAAACGCTCATCAGGATATCGGCGGCGCCGTAGAAGCCTAACAGCGGCCCAAGAGCCCCCAGCATAGACGCCAAAGCCGATGAGAAATTTCTGAACCGACCTCGAGCGAAGAGGTCAATCACAACCACCACCAGTATCGCAAGAGTCAGCCAGAATAGGCCGTGAAGGACGAAATTCGCCGTCGGCGGAAGCCCCTCGGCGAGCAGATAGCTGGGCAACCGGCCGAGCGACTCGTCGCTGACCTCTACCGGTTCCATCGCGTCCTCCCAACCAAGCTTGGTGGATGATGCTCAGACCGCAAGCACGGGTCAACGCACCGGCTGGTGCCTTGGAAGCCTCTAGACTGCCGGCACCGCCTGGCTCAACCGCCCCCCGACCCGGATCGGTTCGACACGGGTGGCCAGTCCAGTCTTGTCGTCCGTCTCGACATAGACGCCGCAGATGGTCGCCGGGCCGTGGGCCGGGACATAGCGGCCGCCGGAGAGCCGGGTGGTGAAGCGCCGCAGCGGCTCTTCCTTTTCGTTGCCGATGACGCTGTCGTAGTCGCAGCAGCCGCCGGCGTCGGTCTGGTAGGCCGTGCCGCCGGGCAGGATCTGGCAGTCGGCCGTCGGGACATGGGTGTGGGTGCCGACCACCAGCGAGGCCCGGCCGTCGCAGAAATGGCCCATGGCCATCTTCTCGGAGGTGGCTTCGCAATGCATGTCGACGATGATGGCGTCCGCGACCACGGCCAGCGGACAGGCGGCCAGCTCCTTCTCGACCGCGCTGAACGGACAGTCCATCGGGTCCATGTGGATGCGGCCCAGCACATTCATGACCAGCACGGTCTTGCCGCTCTGGGTCTCGAACAGATTGGCGCCGGCGCCGGGCGCATCCATCAGGCGCGGATAGTTGGCGGGCCTGATCAGCCGCGGCTCGCGGACGATATAGGTCAGGGCCTCGCGCTGGTCCCAGCTGTGATTGCCCAGGGTCAGGCAGTCGGCCCCGGCCATGAACAGCTCGCGCGCGGTGTTCTCGGTGATGCCGAACCCGCCCGCGGCGTTCTCGGCGTTGACCACCACGAAGTCGAGTTTCAGGTCGCGCTTCAGACCCGGAAGGTGATCGCTCAGCCCGTCCCGTCCGGACTTGCCGACGACATCACCAAAAAAAGCCAGTCTCATGTGAAGGGTCTATAGCCGGTCTCGGTCAGAACGCCATGCAGGCGGACGTCGTGGGCCTCAACCGGCAGGTCGTCGACTTCCTGACCCGCATAGGCGAAGCCGATGCGGGCAGCGCCCGGCCGCGCCGCGAAGGTCCGGTCGTAGTAGCCTCCGCCCTGCCCCAGCCGTCCGCCCCGGGCGTCGAAGGCCAGCAGCGGGGTCAGGATCAGGTCGGGATCGACGACCTCGGCGAGCGGAAACGGCGCGGGCACGCCCGCCTCGTCGAGTTCCAGCGGCTCGCCCGGCGACCAGCGCCGGAAGATCATCGGCGCATCCCGCTCGACGACGACCGGCAGGCAGAGCTCGCGACCGGCCTGGACCAGGGCCTGCGACAGGGCGCCGACGTCCAGTTCCGATCCGATCGCGCGATAGACTGCGACAAGGCGACCCGGCGGCAAGGTGTCGGCCTGCTCGGCGGCGCGGGCAGCGGCGCCGGCATCAAGGCCCGACAGACGCTTGCGCGTCGCCCGCATGACCGATCTGAGTTCGCGTTTGTCGATCATGGGGAAATGAGGTTGGCGGCGCCGCAAGAACCGTGAAGGGCGTTTAAATCCTCTCGACCTGGGTAGCCAGGTGGGCGCCGTGTGCCCAGGCCCACGGGCCTGATCAGGGACAGCTCCCTTTGAGTGAATTAAGGTCGCAAGGAAATGTTGCCTTCGACGAGAGCCGCAGCAGGACCCGCCGCTGAGCAAGATAGTCCCTAAGCCGGGGCGGAACAATGGCCGGGGGTCAGAGACCCTGTGCGATCTTCTCCAGCCGGGCGGCCACGGCGTTCAGCGCCTCGGCCACGCCGTCGCTTGAGGCAGCGGCGGCCACCGGGGATGTCACCGGATTGCCGAGTCGGACCTCATGCAACTCATCCGCCAGCATCAGCCCCGCCATGAGGAACAGGCGAATGTCGCCGACGTGGCCGACCTCGCCCGCCACCTGGCGGACATGGCCGTCGAATTGTTTGGCCAGGATGCGGACGCGCTCCTCCTGGCCGTCGGCGCAACCGACGGCATAGGGGCGGCCGTTGATCTCGACGGTCACCGTCGCCATCAGCGGGCCTCCTGTTCGGCCAGACTGTCGCGGATGGCGTCAGCGGCGTGGGACAGGGCCTCTGCGGCGTCGCGGCCGGCCGCCTCCAGCTCATGGATTCGCGCGCGATCGGTTTCGGTCGAGGGTTCCGGGGCGAACAGGTCGTCGTCCGGCACGCGGCTGGTTCCGGCCGCGCGGCTCTTGAGATCGAGCAGGCGGCGTTCCAGCAGCGCCAGCGCGCGATCAACCCGGTCCTTGGCGGCCGATGCAGCGTCCATTCAGCTCATATCCTCCAGAATCCGTATAGAACCCGCCGACGCGTCGGGGTAAAGCGGCGCGCCTCCCTTTTTCCGCCTCCCGACGAAAGGTCCCACCGTGACCGACGCCAAAACCGTATCCGCAAAGGCCACCCCCAAACAGATGGCCGATGCCATCCGGGTGCTGTCCATGGACGGGGTCGAGAAGGCGAAGAGCGGCCATCCGGGCATGCCGATGGGCATGGCCGATGTGGCGACGGTGCTGTTCTCGAAGTTTCTGAAGTTCGACGCGAGCCGCCCCGACTGGGCCGACCGGGATCGCTTCATCCTGTCGGCGGGCCACGGCTCGATGCTGATCTATAGCCTGCTGCACCTGACCGGCTACAAGGCCGCGACCAAGGAAGAGCTGTCCAACTTCCGCCAGTGGGGCTCGAAGACCGCGGGCCACCCCGAGTTCGGCCATATGCCGGGCGTCGAAACGACCACCGGCCCGCTGGGTCAGGGCTTGGCCAACAGCGTCGGCTTCGCCATGGCCGAGCGGCACCTCGCCGCCAAATACGGCGCCGACCTGGTCGACCACCGCACCTGGGTTATCGCCGGCGACGGCTGTTTGATGGAAGGCGTGTCGCAGGAGGCCATCGCCCTCGCCGGCCGCTACCGGCTGAACAAGCTGACCGTGCTGTGGGACGACAACGCCATCACCATCGACGGAGCGGTATCCCTGTCGGACGCCACCGACCAGAAGGCGCGCTTCAAGGCTGCCGGCTGGGCGGTCAAGGCGGTCGACGGCCACGACATGAAGGCCATCAAGTCGGCGCTGCAGTGGGCGACCCGGCAGGACAAGCCGACCCTGATCGCCTGCAAGACGAAGATCGGTCGCGGCGCCGCCACCATGGAAGGCAGCCACAAGACCCACGGAGCCGCCCTCGGCGCGGCCGAGATCGCGGCCACCCGTCTCGGTCTGTCATGGACGCATGAACCGTTCGAACTGCCCGAGGCTGTCGATAAGGCCTGGAAGAAGGTCGGCAAGCGCGGCGCGAAAGAGCGCAAGGCCTGGGAGGCCCGGTTGAACGCCTCTGCGCAGGCCGCAGACTTCACGCGGGCCATGAAGGGCGACCTGCCCGCCGGCGCCTTCGACGCCCTGAACGCGAAGATCGCGGAACTGGTCGAGACGAAGCCGGCACAGGCGACCCGCCAGTCCTCGGGCGCGGCTCTGGATGAGCTGTTCGCGGCCATCCCCGAACTGGTCGGCGGCTCGGCCGACCTGACCGGCTCCAACAACACCTTCGTCAAGGGCACGCCGATCTTCGACGCCCCGACCTATGAGGGCCGCTACGTCAACTGGGGCATCCGCGAGTTCGGCATGGCCGCAGCCATGAACGGCATGGCGCTGCACGGCGGGATCATCCCCTACGGCGGCACCTTCATGGTGTTCTCGGACTACAGCCGCCCGGCGATTCGCCTCGGCGCCCTGATGGGCGTGCGGGCGATCCATGTGCTGACCCACGACTCCATCGGTCTCGGCGAGGACGGCCCGACGCACCAGCCGGTCGAACATCTGGCCGCCCTCCGCGCCATCCCCAACCTGCTGGTCTTCCGCCCGGCCGACACGGTCGAGGCCATGGAGTGCTGGCAGGCGGCGCTGGAGCACAAGTCCGCGCCGTCGGCCCTGGCCCTGTCGCGCCAGAAGACCCCCGCGGTGCGCACCGTGGCCTCGGACGGCAACCTGTCGGCCAAGGGCGCCTATGAAATCCGCGCGGCGAAGGGGACGGCCAAGGTCACCCTGTTCGGCACGGGCACGGAACTGGCGCTCGCGCTGGCCGCCGCCGATGTGCTGGAGGCCGAAGGCACGCCGACCCGCGTCGTCTCGGTCCCGTGCTTCGAGCTCTTCTTCCAGCAGGACGCCAAGTACCAGGCCGCGGTCATCGGCCGCGGCACGGTCCGCGTCGCCGTCGAGGCCGCCATCCAGCAGGGCTGGGAACGGTTCATCGGCGAGGACGGCGCCTTCGTCGGCATGACCGGCTTCGGGGCCAGCGCCCCGGCAGAGGTGCTGTACGAGAAGTTCGGGATCACCACGGATGCGGTGGTCGCGGCCGTGAAGGCCCGGCTCTGACCATGCGCCTCGGCACCCCCCTCTCCGACAGCGCCGTCCGCGTCATGCTTCTCGGTGCCGGGGAGTTGGGCAAGGAGGTGGCCATCGAGCTGCAACGTCTCGGCGCCGAGGTGATCGCGGTCGACCGCTATCCGAACGCCCCGGCCATGCAGGTGGCGCACCGCAGCCATGTCATTCCGATGACCGATCCTCAGGTGCTGAACGGCGTTATCATGGCCGAGGCTCCGCACATCATCGTGCCGGAGATCGAAGCCATCGCCACCGAGGTGCTGGCGCAGATCGAGGCGGCCGGTCTGGCCACCATCATCCCCACCGCGCGCGCCACCCAGCTGACCATGAACCGCGAGGGCATCCGCCGGCTGGCGGCCGAGGAACTGGGCCTGCCAACCAGCCCCTATGCCTTCGCAACGTCCGCCGCCGAACTGGCCGATGCCGCGCAGCGGATCGGACTGCCGGTCTTCATCAAGCCGGTGATGTCGTCGTCGGGGAAGGGCCAGTCGATGATCGACGCCCTTGAGGACGCCGCCAACGCCTGGGCCTATGCGCAATCCGGCGGACGGGTCGAGACTGCGACGGTGATCGTCGAGGGCCGGATCGATTTCGACTTCGAGATCACCCTGCTGACCGTCCGTTCGCTGCGGGACGGCGCCGTCCGCACCGACTTCTGCGCCCCCATCGGCCATCGTCAGGTCAAGGGCGACTATGTCGAGAGCTGGCAGCCACAGGCGATGACTCCCGCCGCCCTGGCCAGCGCGCAGGACATCGCCCGCAAGGTCACCGATGCGCTGGGGGGGCTCGGGGTGTTCGGGGTCGAGCTGTTCGTGAAAGGGGACCAGGTCTGGTTCTCGGAGGTGTCGCCCCGCCCGCACGACACCGGTCTGGTGACCCTGGCGACCCAGACCCAGTCCGAGTTCGCCCTGCATGCCCGCGCCATCCTCGGCCTGCCCGTCGACGTCAGCCAGCGCGACATCGGCGCCAGCGCGGTGATCTACGGCGGCATGGATGCGGTCGGGATCGCTTTCGAAGGCGTAGCCGAGGCCCTGTCTGTCCCGACCGCCGACCTGCGCCTGTTCGGCAAGCCCGAGAGCTTCGTCACCCGCCGCATGGGCGTGGCCACGGCGCGCGGCGAGACCGTGGAGCAGGCTCGCGAACGGGCGCGCGAGGCGGCGTCGAGGGTGCGGCCCGTCCGGGGCTGATCGATCAGGGCCGCGCCAGAACCGCCTCGGCGGCGGCCTCGATCATCGCATCCCGCCCCTGGCGCAGCTCGTCGGCGCGGAACTGGATCTCATGGTCCGGGGTGACGCCGACGCCCTCCAGCACAGCGCCGGCGCCGGAGCGGAAGCTTCGCATGCCGATGCTCAGTTCGCCCCCATCCGGCAGCAGAAGGTCGCGCGAGGCGACGACCGCCCCCATCGATCTCAGGCCGAAGACGGGACCGCGGCCGGTCTCCTGGAAGGTCGCGGCGAAGACCTCGGCGCCGCTGGCGGAGCCGTCCCCGATGACGACAGCGACGGGTCCCGTCCAGACGTCGCGGGGCGGCCGGGTCCGGTAGGGGAAACGCGGCACGTAGCCGAAGTCTACCCAAGCATAGGGTTGGCGATCCGGGAAGAAATGGGCCAGCGTCCGCCCGACATCGTCGATGAAACCACCGGGATTGTCGCGGAGATCGATGACGATCCCCTTGGGCGGGTCAGCTGCGGCGGCGCGCATCTGGTCGTCGAACCAGCGCCGTGTCGCTGGCGCGAAATAGTCGAACGACAGCACGAGGACGCCATCGGGCCGCCGCACGGCGTCGCCGAGATAGGGCGGCAGGGGGACGACCGGGATCCTCACCTCGTGCTCGACGTCCTGTCCGTCGGTGAAGACAACCACCTGGACATCGAGAGTCTTGTCCAGGGACGAAGTCACAGACACGGGCTCTCCGTTCAACCGGTCGGCGCGCCAGCCGAGTTGCACCCCCGCCAGATCGGCGGGGCCGCCGGGCCGGATTGAAGTGACGATGAGCTGGTCATCGATGCGCCGCATGCTGAACCCGAGATTGGGCGTGGGCTCGAGGCGGGCCAGCGTGCGTTCACGATGGCGCGTCGGCGTCAACGCGGTCGTATGTCGGTCGCCGAGCAGGTCGAGGGTCTCGTTCAGCGCCCTGTAAAAATCGCCCTCCGTCGGCTGCACGAGGGCCGCTTCACGACGGGCGGCGGCCTCGCCCGCCCAGTCGATTCCCCCGAAATCCCGCTTGTAAAATCGCAGCCCTACCCAGCGCACAGCGGAATCATATACCCGTGCGTTCAGCGCCTCGCGCGCAGCCGAGCCGTCCTCCACCTGCACCGGGGTCGGTATCCGGGCGTCATCGTCGTATGGAAGAAAGCTCTGGCATCCCGTTAACAGAACGGCCGCGCCGGCAACGGCTCCGAGACGCCGTAAAGTACTGAAAACAGACACTATATCTCTCATGCGCCGAGACTAGCCTGATCGTGCGCCCCGGGCCAGCCCGCGCCGTCCGAGGACAAGGTACCGGTGCGTGGCGCGGAACTCGGAAGCGGAGCCGGGATCGTCGCGCGCCGTTTCAGTGCCCTGGCGAGGCGACGCGCGCCTGGTCCGCGCCGGCCAGCGCAGCCATCGCCGCTTCCAGCCCCGGATCGCGGCCGGCGCGCCTGTCTTCCAGCGTCTGTTCGGCGGCAACATCAGGTGTCACGCCGCGCTTTTCCAGCCGAACCCCACCCGACGTGATGAAGTCGGCGCGGCTCAGACTCAGCCTTCCGCCGTCGGGCAGGCGGGTCTCCTGCGAGATCAGAACCGCGCCCGCCGTCGGCGCGCCGACCACGACCGCGCGCCGCGCCTCCTGCAGGGCGGCCGGGGTCAATTCGGCGGCGCTGCGGCTGTTGGCGTCGACGAGGACGGCCACGTCGTTCCCGACCGGCTCGGCCAGATCACCGCAACCGCCGGCGGTCCTCAGCTCAACGCGGCGCCCCGAGCGGCCCGTGCGGGCGGCCCACAGGCGATCGCGCGGGAGGAAACAGCTGAGCACGGCATCGGCCTCGGCCAGCCGGCCGCCGGGATTGCCGCGCAGGTCGATGACGACGTCGGTATCCGGCGGCAGGTCTTCGAGCTGCTCGCCCATCCAGCGGCCCAGCCCCAGTTCGAAGCCGTCCACGGTCAACACCAGAACCCCCGGACGCGAGCGGTCGGCGACGAAGGCCGGCGACGGCTCCATCATGCGGGGGATCAGGGTCAAGGGGCGGGCGGCGCCCTCGCCGTCGATCAGCGACAGGGTCACGGGGTGCCCCTCCGCGATGTCCTGCTCCGGCGTCCAGAGCGCGCCGTCGCCTGTGACCAGCCGCCAGCCAACGGCCACCCCGGCCTCGGCGGCGGGCGAACCGGGCCGGACCTGTTCGATCACATAGAGGTCGCCCGAGGGCTCGGGCCTCAGGGACACGCCGATGGCGGGCCGACGCTGACGCAGGGTATCCTGGCGTCGAGCCACGGCAGGCGGCGCCGCGCCGGCGTGATCATCGTCCAGCAGATCGAGCATGCCGCCGAGCGCGCGATACAGGGTCCGGTCGTCCGGCGCCGTCAGCGCGACTGGCCGCCAGGTGCGACGGGCGGCGATCCAATCCACCCCATGCAGGTCGGGGTCGTAGTACTGGCTTCTCACCTCGTTCCAGACACGGTCGAAGACCCGCTGGTTCATCCGCGCGCGCTCGGGGTCGAGCGTCGCGGAGGCCGCCGGGGGCGCGCCGGCCCCGGATCCGGGATCAGCCGCGAACGCCGGAGCGGCGATGAGCGCAAGGCTCATCGCCGCCGATGCAGTCAAAATCCGGAGAATACGACGGTAATTCACGGCGCCATTAGAAGGCGCCCATCCTGTCTTTCAACTCACGAAGTCGCAGACGGATCAGTCTTCATCATTCTGTCGCGTTTCGATGCGGTGAACGAAGACCTCGGAGCCGTGGCCGGAGCCCCGCTCGCCCGCCTCAATGAAGCCCGAGCGATCGGCGTCCATCCGGGCGAAGGCCTCCCGCAGGGGCGCGCTGAACTCGGCTTCGCTGATCTTGCCGTCGTTGTCGGTGTCGAGATCGTTCTGTCCGCCCGGACCGCCGTGGATGACGATCTCGCGTTCGCCGCCCGGACCGGTCAGGCTGCCGACGAAGACCATGGTCCGCGCCTCGCCGTCACCCGCATGTTCCGCATGGCCGCCACCCTCCCCGCCGGGATGCGTCCGGCGCATTTCGAAATGCCGGACGCCCGGACCGCCCGGACCGCCAATGACCCGGATCTCATGCTCGCCGGGACCGCCCGGACCGCGCATGATCCGGATGTCATGCTCTCCACCGCCCATGGCGCCGTGACCGGCGGACAGTTCCTCTGACGAGAGGCGACCGTCGCTGTTGGCGTCCATGCGGGCGAAATGGTCGTTCAGCGGCGCGGCGAACTCCTCGCGCGTGATATGGCCGTCGCCGTCCTTGTCGAGCCCGCCTGGACCACCGGCGCCCATGACCATGACGCGCGTGTGGATTTCGGGCGGCGCGGGCGGCGCCGGGGTCTGCTGCGTCAGGATGGCGGAAAGGGCGATCAGGGTCAGCATGAGCGGTCGGCTCCCGTTATTGTGCGGCCTCTGTTCGACCACGCCCCGCTTGCCGGAGTGTTTCAACGGCGCCGGCGATTGTTTCAAAGCTGAAATGACGGCGAGCGTCTGGTTCGCCACAATGGCCGCCATGCAAGCCGACGCCGCCCCCCGCATTCTCGTCGTCGACGACGACCCCGGCATCCGCGAGGTGCTGTGCGACTATCTGGTCCTGCACGGCTATGACGCCGTCGGTGCCGCCTCTGCCGCCGAGATGGATCGCGCCGTGGCGCAACAGACGCCCGACCTGATCGTGCTGGATCTGATGATGCCGGGCGAGGACGGACTGTCGGTATGCCGCCGCCTGGCCGGCAAGGGGCCGCCGATCGTCATGCTGTCGGCCATGGGCGAGGACACCGACCGGATCATCGGCCTGGAGCTGGGGGCCGACGACTATCTGGCCAAGCCCTGCAATCCACGTGAACTGCTGGCCCGCGTCCGCGCCGTGCTGCGACGCCCGCGAGATGAGGCGGTAGCCGAAGGCCCGGCCCTGACCTTCGCCGGCTGGCGGCTGGACCTGTTGCGGCGCGAGCTCACCCGGCCGGACGGTCGCTCGGTCTCGCTGTCGGCGGGGGAGTTCGCCCTGCTGCGCGCCTTTGCTGAACGGCCCGGGCGGGTGCTGACCCGCGACCAGTTGCTGGAGCGGGCGCGGGGCGCCGACGCCGACGTCTTCGACCGCGCCATGGATGTGCAGATCAGCCGCCTGCGCAAGAAGCTCGACGACGGCTCCGGCCTGGAGATGATCCAGACCCTGCGGGGCGAGGGCTATATGTTCGACGTCAGGGTCGAGCGGCACAACGGCGCGATCCGGGGCGTCGGATGAGGCGGCCGACATCCTTCCCCGTGCTGGTTCAGGTGGCGGCGCTGGCGGTGCTGGCGGTGGTCATGTCCCAGGCCGTCGCCTTTGGCGTGGTCGTGCTCGCCCCCGAGCCGCGCCCTGCAGGCTTCAGCATCGGCGCGGCGGCAGATGCCCTGAAGGGCGAACCGGCCGAGACCGCTGACGGCCGCGCCCTGCGTCGTCGCATCGTCGATCGGCCGCCCGGTCCGGAGGTCGATATCCAGATCGACCCCATGGCCATGGCCATCCGCGCCGGTCTGGCCCAGCGGCTCCGGGTGGAGCCGGACGCTGTCCGGGTCAAGGTCGATCACGGTCCGCCCCGCCGGCGCGCACCGGGGCCGGAGGAGGGCGAGACTTCCGAACGGCAGATGGATTTCATCCTCGTGCGTCCCGAAGGCGGCCCGCCGGCGGGTGAGCGGGATGGCGTGCGCGGCGCGGCCCCTTCGCCGCCGCCCGTCGTCATCGCCGTGCCGCCCGCCGGATCCGACGAAACCGTGGTCGTGCGTCGCGGAGCCGACGTCGAGGCCCAGTTGCGCATGCGCCACCTGGCCCCGGGCGGCCCGGAGAACGGGGCCTTCGTCATTGATCGGGAGACCCATCAGTTCACCGTGCGGGCCGACCGCCTGACCTTCGCGCCCTTCTCCGCCTCGGTGCGCCAGCCGGACGGGCGCTGGGCCACGGTCGAACCGCCGCGCGGCCTGCTGTCGCCCTGGCAGCAGCGCATTCTGCTGGCGCTGGGCATTTCCATGTTGTTGCTGGCGCCGCTGGTGTGGTGGATGGCGCGCAGGCTGACCCGACCGATCAGCGTCTTCGCAGACGCCGCCGAGCGCTTGGGCGCCGACCCCGAGGCCGAGCCGCTGACGGCCTCCGGTCCCAGCGAGGTGCGCACCGCCATCCACGCCTTCAATGACATGCAGGCGTCCCTGCGCGACCACATGCGCAAGCGAACCCAGACGGTGGCCGCCATCGCCCATGACCTGCGCACGCCCCTGACCCGCCTGCGTTTCCGGGCCGAACAGGCGCCCGAGGCCGTGCGCGACCGGATGGCCGCCGATATCGAGGAGATGGACGCCCTCATCGCCCAGGCCATGGCCTATGTCCGCGGCGAGGCGACGCCCGAGCGGCGCGAGGCCTTCGATCTCGACGCGCTTGCCGCCGATTGCGCGGGAGGGTTCGCCGAGACCGGCGGACCCGTGACCTTCGACGGCGGCGGCGAACTGCCGGTCGAGGCCGACCCCGCCGGCCTGCGCCGGGCGCTGGGCAATCTCATCGCCAACGCCGTCAAATACGGGGGCGCGGCGCGGGTGAAGGCCTTTGCCCGGGACGGTCGCGCGGTGGTCACGGTCGAGGACGATGGCCCCGGCCTGCCCGACGACGAACTCGAGGCCGTCTTCGAACCCTTCCACCGCGCCGAACGCTCGCGCAGCCGCGAGACCGGCGGAGCGGGTCTTGGTCTGACGGTCGCCCGTCAGGCAGCGCGGGCTCACGGTGGCGACGTGACCCTTTCAAACCGGAGCGACGGCGGCTTGGTCGCCCGGCTCGAACTGCCACTTGTCCAGCTCACGGAGAGGCACTGATGCGCGCCCTGATCCTCGCCGCCGCCCTGCTCGCGGCGGTACCCGCCCTCGTCCAGGCCCAGACCGCGCCGGCGCCGACCGCAGCCGCCCAGCCGGCGCCGCGCGAGACGGTCGCGGCTGTTGCGGCTCGCATCCGCGAACTCTATTTCGATCCCGCCGCCGCCGACCGCATTGCCGACGCCCTCGAGGCCGAAGCCGCCGCCGGGGCCTTCGACAGCCTGACGGACCAGCGTGACATGGCCGCCGCGCTGAGCCGTCGCCTGCGCCCGCTAGACGCGCATTTTAATGTCGCTTGGGACCCCAACGCACCTACCGGACCGGCCCCGGCGATACGGCGCCCTCCGCCGACAGACGGAGCTCCGGCGAGCGGCGAACCCATCCGTCGCCTGGCCCAACCGGCCAATCCGGGCGAGACGCGTGGCAATTTCGGCTTCCGCAAGATCGAGATCCTGCCCGGCAACGTCGGCTACATCGACCTGCGCCAGTTCTCGAATATCAACTTCGACAATCCCGCCGATCCGGCCCGCCGCGCCGCCGACTCCGCCCTCGCCTTCGTGGCTGATACGGACGCCGTGATCTTCGACCTGCGCGACAACGGCGGCGGCGCGCCTTCTATGGTCGGCTACCTGACCAGCGCCTTCACCCCGGCGGACGCGCCGATCTACAACGTCTTCCACAGCCGCGAAGGCACGGAGAGCGAGGCTCCGGCCGTGTTCCATCCCGCGCCCCGGCTGGAGGTTCCGGTCTATGTGCTGATCAGCGGTCGCACCGGCTCGGCTGGCGAGGCCTTCCCCTACACCCTGCAGGGCGCGCGCCGCGCGACCATTATCGGCGAGGCCTCGGGCGGCGCCGCCAACCCTGGCGGCATGGTTCCGGTTGGCGGCGGGTTCGCGGTCTTCATCTCCCGGGGCTCGCCGAGGAATCCGAATACGGGTGGAAACTGGGAGGGAACGGGCGTCATCCCCGACGTGGCCGTGCCGTGGGACCAGGCTCTGACCCGGGCACACGCCCTGGCGCTGGAGGGCATCGTCGCCGACGACAGCCGTCGCACCGACGCCGTCTGGGCTCTGGAGGCGATGAACGCGACGCTGCAGGGCGGCGACCTGTCCGTCTACGCCGGCACATATGGCGAGCAGCAGGTGTCGGTGGTCGGAGACAAGCTCCACGTCGTTCGCGGCCGCCGCCCGCCCCTCGTGCTGGCCGCCCTCGGCCCGGACCTGTTCACCGTCGTCGGCGATCCCGCCCGCCGGGTGCAGTTTACGCGCGACGGCTCCGGCCGGGTCACGACCATGGACTCGGTCAGCATCGGCGGCCCAGGGCCCCGCGCACGCCGCACGGACTGACCGAAGCGTTACAGTCGATCACGTCTTGTTACGGGCTCGGGGTTGATCACCGCGCTCGTCGGCTTCATTGAAGCGCCAATCCCGCACACTGCTTCTTCGGAGACCGCCCCATGACTGTCCGCGTCGCCATCAATGGTTTCGGCCGTATCGGCCGCCTCGTCCTGCGCTCCATCGTCGAGCACGGCCGTCGCGACATCGAGGTGGTGGCGATCAACGACCTGGGCCCGGTCGAGACCAATGCTCATCTGCTGAAGTATGACTCGGTCCACGGCCGCTTCCCCGGCACGATCGAGCATGGCGAGGGCTGGATCGACGTCGGCCTGGGCAAGATCAAGGTCACCGCCGAACGCGACCCGGCCAAGCTCCCGCACAAGGAACTGAACGTCGACATCGCCTTCGAATGCACAGGCATCTTCACGACGAAGGAAAAGGCCTCGGCCCACCTGACCGCCGGCGCGAAGCGCGTGCTGGTCTCGGCCCCCTGCGACGGCGCCGACAAGACCATCGTCTACAAGGTCAATCATGAGACCCTGACCGCCGACGACATCATCGTCTCCAACGGCTCGTGCACCACAAATGCCCTGGCCCCGGTGGCCAAGGTCCTGCACGACCTGTTCGGCATCGAGCGCGGCTACATGACGACGATCCACGCCTACACCGGCGACCAGCCGACGCTGGATACGATGCACAAGGACCTGTACCGCGGCCGCGCCGCCGCCCTGTCGATGATCCCGACCTCGACCGGCGCCGCCAAGGCGCTCGGCCTGGTCCTGCCGGCCCTTAAGGGCAAGCTGGACGGCTCCTCGATCCGCGTGCCGACCCCCAACGTCTCGGTCGTCGACCTGAAGGTCGTCGCCGGCCGCGAGGTGACGGTCGAAGAGATCAACGCCGCCATCCAGGCCGCCGCCGACGGCCCGATGAAGGGCGTTCTGGCCACCACCGACGAGGCTCTTGTCTCCACCGACCTGAACCACATCGCCGCCTCCTCCACCGCCGCCCTGCCCCAGACCCAGGTCGTCGACGGCAAACTGGCCCGCGTCCTGACCTGGTACGACAATGAATGGGGCTTCGCGACGCGGATGGCCGACACGGCGCTGGTGATGAGCAAGCTGATCAAGGCTTGAGATCATGACCTTCCGCACCCTCGACGACGCCCGTGACCTCGCGGGCAAGACCGCCCTCGTCCGCGTGGATTTCAACGTCCCGATGGAGGCCGGCAAGGTCACTGAGGACACCCGCCTGCGCGTTGCCCTGCCGACCATCAACCGGCTGCGCGACGCCGGCGCCAGGGTCGTCCTGCTGGCCCATTTCGACCGGCCCAAGGGCAAGGTCGTGCCGTCGATGAGCCTGCAGCCGGTGGTCGACGACCTCGAACACCTGCTGGGCGCCCCCGTCCGGTTCGCGACCGACTGCGTCGGCGATGAGGCCAGGGCCATGATCGCCGACATAGACATCGGCGGCGTGGTCCTGCTCGAGAATGTCCGGTTCCACGCGGGGGAGGAAGCCAACGACCCCGCTTTCGCCGCCCAGCTGGCCGAACTGGGCGACGTCTACGTCAATGACGCCTTCTCCGCCGCCCACCGCGCCCACGCCTCGACTGAAGGCCTGGCCCGGCTGCTGCCTGCCTACGCCGGCGAGTCAATGCGGCGCGAGCTCGACGCCCTCGACGCCGCGCTGGGTAAGCCGCAGAAGCCGGTCATCGGCATCGTCGGCGGAGCGAAGGTCTCGACCAAGCTGGACCTGCTGAAGAACCTCGTCGGCAAGCTGGACCGGCTGGCCATCGGCGGCGGCATGGCCAACACCTTCCTGTTTGCGCAGGGGATCGACATCGGCGGCTCCCTGGCCGAGCGCGACATGGCCGACACGGCCCTCGAAATCCTCGCCGAAGCCAAGGCCCGCGGCTGCGAAATCCTGCTGCCCGTCGACTTCGTCGTAGCGACCGAGGTCAAGCCCGGCGCGGCCTCTCGCCCGGTCGTCGCCGGTCAGCCGCTGTCGACCGACGACAAGATCCTCGACGCCGGCCCGGCCACCGTCGCGCGTCTCGTCGACGCACTGACCGCCTCGAAGACGCTGATCTGGAACGGTCCGCTTGGGGTATTCGAGGTCCTGCCCTTCGACACGGCCACCGTCGCGGTCGCCCACCATGCAGCCGCGCTGACCAGGGCGGGCGTCCTGACGGCAGTCGGCGGCGGCGGCGACACGGTCGCGGCCCTGCATCACGCGGGCGTGGCCGACGACATGACCTTCGTCTCCACCGCCGGCGGCGCCTTTCTTGAGTGGATGGAGGGCAAGCCCCTGCCCGGCGTCGAGGCGCTGCGAGCCTGACGAATTGCGTTGTTACAATGCGTGACTTCGAGACGCGGGGCGGCTAAACCACCGGCAAAACTCACGGGCTCAGGAGACACCCAATGGCGCGCATCACGCTGCGACAGCTTCTCGATCACGCGGCGGAAAACGACTACGGCCTGCCCGCCTACAACATCAACAACATGGAACAGGGCCTGGCCATCATGGAGGCCGCCGAGGCGGTCAACGCCCCGGTCATCATCCAGGCCAGCCGCGGCGCGCGCAGCTACGCCAATGACATCGTCCTGGCCAAGCTGATCGACGCCCTGGCCGAGCTCTATCCGCACATCCCGGTCTGCATGCACCAGGACCATGGGAACGGCCCCGCGACCTGCGCCACCGCCATCCAGTACGGCTTCACCTCCGTCATGATGGACGGTTCGCTGGAAGAGGACGCCAAGACGCCCGCCAGCTACGAATACAACGTCGACGTCACCCGCCGCGTGGTCCAGATGGCCCACTCCTGCGGCGTCTCGGTCGAGGGGGAGCTGGGCGTGCTCGGCTCGCTGGAAACCGGCATGGGCGAGGCCGAGGACGGCCACGGCTTCGAGGGCAAGCTCGATCACTCCGCCCTCCTGACCGATCCGGATCAGGCCGTGGACTTCGTGCGGGAAACCCAGGTCGACGCCCTCGCCATCGCCATGGGCACGAGCCACGGCGCCTACAAATTCAGCCGCAAGCCGGACGGCGCCGTGCTGGCGATGAACGTGATCGAGGAAATCCATCGCCGCCTGCCCGACACCCATCTGGTCATGCACGGCTCGTCTTCGGTGCCGCAGGACCTGCAGGACATCATCAACCAGTACGGCGGCCAGATGCCCCAGACCTGGGGCGTGCCGGTCGAGGAAATCCAGCGCGGCATCAAGCATGGTGTCCGCAAGATCAACATCGACACCGACAACCGCATGGCCATGACCGGCGCGATCCGGAAAATCCTCGCCGAGAAGCCCGGCGAGTTCGATCCGCGCGCCTATCTGAAGCCCGCCAAGGAGGCGATGCGCAAGGTCTGCCAGCAACGCTTCCAGGAGTTCGGTTGCGAAGGCCAAGCCTCGAAAATCCGGCCCCTGTCGACGGCTCAGATGGCCCAGCGCTACGCCAAGGGCGAGCTGAACCCGCATTTCGGCGCCTCGGCCTCACAGGCCGCCTGACCCGTCAGTACGGCGGCCTCACCAGCCGCCGTACTGGCCCCGGAACCGGCGGCGCACGTCCCTCATGTCGCGTTCGGCGTCGTCGACCGCATTCTGGGCCCGTCGCCAATCCCGTTCGGTATCGGCCCGCTCGCGGCGGATTTCCTGAATGCGGTTGCGGATCGCGTCGCGCTGCTCGTCGGTCAGACCTTCGGCGCGCGCTTCAGCCTGTTTGGCCGTGATCTTGTCGTCCAGTTCCTCCAGCCGGGCGCCCAGGCTCTCCACGCTGCTGCGCGCATTGGTCAGCGCCTGTTCCGCCGCATAAACCATCTGGCCGTCGCGATAGGCCGGCAGGAATTCCTCCTCCTGCGCTCGCGTGCAGACGCCGTGGTAGGTATCGCCCTCACGGCCTTCCTGGAACCCTCTTTCCCATCGGCAGTAGCCGTTCAACCCGTCCGCGCGAGCCGAGCTGTATGCGGCCACGTCGGGCGCTACTCCATACTCCGCGCAGGCCTTCTCATGGTCCGCCAGCAGGCTCATCGGCTGACCCTCCGACCCATCCCGATAGCCGACCTCGCCCCAGGCCCCTGCCAGGCATTGGTCCTTGGACATGGTGGCGCAGCTGGCGACCGCGAGAGCCGCACCCGCAGCGGCCGCAAGAAGCAAAAATCTCATGGTCTGGCTCCGTATCCCCGCAGCGTCACCTGAAGATGACCCAGCTTGACTGTTCCGCCAAGATCGCGCCTTGCCCGTACGCGCCCGCGACGTGCTAGACCGCCCTGCCGCCCGGCCCGAGCGGCGGAGCGCCCCCGTGTCCGACGACCCCCTGATCGAAGATTTCGCTACCGAGGAAGACCTCCCACCGGTTCTGGAGGCCACCGTCAAGGTCGGCGGCGCCCGTCTGGACAAGGCCTTGTCGGACCTCTTCCCCACCTTGTCCCGCGCCCGCGTCCAGGCCCTGCTGGCGGAGGGTGTCGTGACCCGTGACGGCCAGCCCGTGTCCAGCGCCTCGTCCAAGGCCCTGCCCGGCCTCTATGCCGTCGCCATGCCGGCCGTCATCTCCGCCATCCCCCAGCCCGAAAACATCCCGTTGACCGTCCTGTTCGAGGACGCGGACCTCATCGTGATCGACAAGCCCGCCGGCATGGCGGTGCATCCGGCCCCCGGCAGCGAGACCGGCACCCTCGTCAACGCCCTGCTGCACCACTGCGCCGCATCCCTGTCCGGCATCGGCGGCGTCGCCCGTCCCGGCATCGTCCACCGGCTCGACAAACACACATCCGGCGTCATGGTCGCGGCCAAGTCCGACGCCGCCCACGCCGGACTCTCGGCCCTGTTCGCCGCCCACGACATCGAGCGGACCTACATCGCCCTTGTCCGCGGCGCGCCCCAACCCGAAAAGGGCCGCATCGTCTCGAACATCGGCCGCTCCACCGGCGATCGAAAGAAGATGGCGGTGCTCCGGGTCGGCGGGCGCGAAGCCATCACTGACTATGAGGTCGAGGCCCTGTTCGGCGCGGCGCCGAGAAAGGGCAGCCGACCGGCCGCCCCGCCACTCGCCGCCCGCGTCGCCTGCACCCTGCATACCGGCCGGACCCACCAGATCCGGGTGCACATGGCCTCGAAGGGCTCGCCGCTGCTGGGCGACCCGGTCTACGGCACAGGCAGCCCCGCCAATCCGGTCCGCGCCGCTATCGAGGCCGCCGGCCTGACCCGCCAGGCGCTTCACGCGACGATTTTGGGCTTCGTACATCCGGTGACGGGCGAGGCGCTGCGCTTCGAGACTGCCCCGCCGGAAGACATGCGCCTGCTCGAACAGAGCCTCGCCGCTCTCTAGATCTCGCAGTCCGTCTTGATTAAGGACTGACTCTACGCTATACACTCGCTCATTCGGTGCCGTGGCGCCGGGGCAACGGTCACGCTTTCGTGTGACCATCCGCCACTGACAAGTGCGGAAACCCGACCCTATTTCATCGGTTGAGGGGTGAGGCGACGGTGCACATTGGGTGGCCGCCTCCGAAGGACCCGCTCGTTTACACGGTCGGAGGGACCAAATGGCTGTAACCAGATCACTCGCGGTGATGTCGCCTGAACAGGGACTGTCGCGATACCTGACTGAGATCCGCAAGTTTCCCATGCTTGCGAAAGACGAAGAGTTCATGCTCGCCAAACGATGGACCGAGCACCAGGACGCCGAGAGCGCCCACCGCCTTGTCACCTCGCACCTGCGCCTCGTGGCCAAGATCGCCATGGGCTATCGCGGCTACGGCCTGCCGATCGGCGAAGTGATCTCCGAGGGCAACGTGGGCCTGATGCAGGCCGTCAAGAAATTCGATCCCGACAAGGGCTTCCGCCTGGCGACCTACGCCATGTGGTGGATCCGCGCCTCGATCCAGGAATACATCCTGCGCAGCTGGTCGCTCGTGAAGATGGGCACCACGGCCGCGCAGAAGAAGCTGTTCTTCAACCTGCGCAAGGCCAAGAGCCAGATCTCGGCCTTCGAGGAGGGCGACCTGCGTCCGGAACACCTCGCGGCCATCGCCACCAAGCTGGGCGTGTCCGAGGAAGAGGTCACCAATATGAACCGCCGTCTCGGCGGCGACTCCTCGCTGAACGCCCCGATCCGTTCGGACGGCGAGAGCGAATGGCAGGACTGGCTGGCTGACGACACCGCCGTGTCGCAGGAGACCGCCCTCGCCGAGAGCGAGGAGAAGTCGATCCGCATGGGCCTGCTCGAGGAAGCGATGCAGGAACTGACCGAGCGCGAAAAGCACATCCTGACCGAGCGCCGCCTGAAGGACGATCCGGTGACGCTTGAGGAGCTCGCCGGCCAGTATGGCGTATCCCGCGAACGCGTGCGTCAGATCGAGGTCCGCGCTTTCGAAAAGCTCCAGAAGGCCATGCGCGCCGCAGCCGAAGAGCGGAACCTCGTCGACGCCTGATCAGGAAGTCGGGCGGCCCGGCCGGGCCGCCCGTTTTCAGGTCACTGCGGCGACGTTCTGATAGCGCGGATCCCGCCAGCTTTCGCTGTCGAGAATGTCGCCCAGAACCTCAACGGCATCCCACACATTGGCGTACTGCACATACAGCGGCGCGAACCCGAACCGGATCACATCCGGAGCGCGGAAATCGCCGATCACCCCGCGCGCGATCAGGTTCTGCATCATCGGCCACCCCCGTGGATGAGTGAACGAGACCTGCCCGCCCCGCGCACTCGCATCGCGCGGACTCGCCAGCGTCAGACCCTGGCCGGCGCAACGCGTCTCAACCCGTTCGATGAACAGATCGCCCAGCGTTCCCGCCTTTGCCCGCGCTGCGACCATGTCCACGCCATCGAACGCAGCCAGCGCGGCGTTGAGCGCTGTCAGACTCAGAATCGGCGGCGTCCCGCAAAGCCATCGGTCAATGCCCGCCGCCGGCGCATAGTCGTCGACAAAATCGAAGGGCCGCGCATGACCCATCCAGCCTGACAAGGGATTGCGCAGCGCTGCCTGATGCCGCCTCGCCACGAACAGATAGGCCGGCGCCCCCGGCCCGCCGCTCAGATATTTGTACCCGCAGCCCGCCGCCAGATCGGCGCCGTCGCGGTTCAGGTCGACGTCCAGCACCCCCGCGCTATGGCTCAAGTCCCACAGGCTCAACGCCCCCACCGCCCGGATCGCCGCGTTCAATCCGGCCATGTCGCGCACCGCGCCGCTGCGATAGTGAACGTGGCTCAGCAGGACCACCGCCACCCGGTCATCCAGCGCCGCCTCGATCCCGCCCGGTTCAACAACTCTCAGCTCGACGTCCGGTATCATCCCGGCCAGCCCCTGCAGAATGTACAGGTCCGTCGGAAAATCACCGCCCTCGGTCAGCACGACCCGCCGCCCATCCTGGGCGCCCACGGCCGCGGCGGCCAGCTTGAAAAGGTTCACGGACACCGAGTCCGCCGCCACAACCTCGTCCGCGCCCGCTCCGATCAGGCGCGCGATCTTGCCGCCGACCTTCTGAGGCAGGCCGATCCAGCCGTGCTTGTTCCAGCTGGCGATCAGATCTGCGCCCCACTGCCGCTCGACCGCCTCCCGCACGACCTCCGCCGCCGCGACCGGCAGCGCGCCGAGCGAATTGCCGTCGAGATAGATCATCCCGTCGGGCAGGCTGAACCGATCCCGCGCCGCGGCCAGAGGATCGGCGGCGTCCCTGTCGAGACAGTCCTGTCGGGTGGTCATTCTCTCGGGCTCCGGTTGCCGGACGGCTCCTGCTCTCTACAGTGACCCGCCGCGCCGGTGAAACGGCGACTTCGACAGGACCGCCCGATGCGTCTCTTGACCGCCGCCTTGGCCGGCCTGTTGGCATCGACCGCCTGCGCCCCGGCGCCGGCGGTCATCGCCCCTGTCGAGGCTCGCGCGCCCATTACCTTCAGCCAGCTTCTGGCCCGGCCGCGCGCCGCCGCTGATCATCGCATCGCCTACGGCCCCGACGCGCTCCAGTTCGGCGAGCTGTGGCTCCCGCGCGGACGGGGTCGCCATCCCGTCATCGTCCTGATCCACGGCGGCTGCTGGCGCGCCGACCTGCCGGGTACCGAGCTGATGGACTATATGGCCGCCGACCTGCGTGACCGGGGCTATGCCGTCTGGAACCTCGAATACCGCCGCATCGGCCACCCCGGCGGCGGCTATCCGGGCACTTTCCAGGACATCGCCGCGGGCCTCGACCATCTGCGCGCCCTCGCTCCGCTGCACGGCCTCGACCTCCGGCGTGTCGTCGTCTCCGGCCACTCCGCCGGCGGTCATCTGGCCCTCTGGGCGGCGGCGCGTGATCGTCTGCCCGCTGAAAGTCCCCTGCGTACAGCGGATCCCTTACCGATCGGGGGCGTCGTCTCCCTTGCCGGCATCGCCGACCTCGCGAGCTATCGGGAGACGGGGCCTGACGCCTGCGGCGGTCCCTCGACCATCGACAGTCTCGTCGGGGTCCAGGTTCCCGGCGGTCGCGACGTCTTCTCTGACACCTCCCCGCCCACAATGCTTCCGCTGGGCGATCGTCAGGCGGTGATTTCGGGGGCGCTGGACCCGATCGTCCCGCCTCGGTTCGGTCAGGACTACGCCGCAGCGGCGGCTGGCCGCGGCGATCCAGCCGGGTCAATCGTGATAGAGGGCGCTGGTCATTTCGAGGTCATTGACCCGACCTCGGCGGCCTGGCCGCGGGTCCTGGACGCCTTCGAGGGCGTTCTGCGCTAGCGGCCTCAGCCCGCCTTGGCGACGGGCTCTGCCTGATGCATGGCCAGCAGGGTTCCGATCGGCGCCGCCAGTGTCGCCTTGGTTGGCGGGCCGGCCGCCATGGACACTTCCAGGGCCCCCACCGCCACGGCCAGTCGCGAGTCCGACACCTTCATCGCCAGCGTCTTCAGCGTCGCCGCCTGCTCACGGATGGCCCGCACCGCCTGCATCGGATCACTGTCGAACTGGTCCAGCGCCGAGCCCAGGATCCGCATGGCCTGGTCCTTGGCGTCGGCGTGTCCGGCCGTACCCGTCGCCGATCGATCGGCCTTGCGCTTCCTGGCTCCAGAGAATTCACCCGAGTTGAACCGGCGACGATCAGGACCGACGTAACCCACGGCCTCCACCCAGTCGCGCGGCTTCAACGCAACGTTCTCGACCCGTTTGAACAGGTCCGCGCTGGTGAAGGGCTTGCGCAGGAATTCATGCACCCCGGAGTCCCGCGCGCCCAGGATGGTGCGCGCGGTCGCATCGGCCGTGACCATGATGATCGGTGCGCGGCGGCAGTTCATGTCCGACCGTCGCAGCGCCCTTGCAAAGGATTCGCCGTCCAGCCCCTCGCCGGTGCGCTCGGTGAAGACGATCCCGGGTTCGAGTTCCGCAGCCGCCATCATGGCGCGTTTCTCGTCCGGCTGGACCACGATGTCGCGCGCGCCCAACCCCTTCATGATGTCGGTCAGCAGGCGAGCGGCATGAAGATTCGGATCGACGATGAGCACGCGTTTGACCACGGGCTCCAGCTTCGCCAGCACACGACGATCGACTGCAAACAAGACGCGGACCTCCACCAAGGAGATCGTGCATAGCTGAACCGGGTTAAGGCCCGTTGAACGCTCGATTTTCGGCGTTCACCCGCCGGATCGCCTAACCCCGAAACGGATCGTGCATCATGATGGTGTCGTCCCGCTCGGGGCTGGTTGACAGCAGGGCCACCGGCGCCCCGATCAATTCTTCGATCCGGCGCACGTACTTCACCGCATTGGCGTTCAGGTCGCGGAAGCTGCGCGCGCCGGCGGTGCTCTCGCTCCAGCCGTCCATCTCCTCGAACACCGGTTCGGCCGCGGCCTGCGCCTTCAGGCTGGACGGCAGATAGTCCAGCACCTGTCCGTCGATCCGGTAGCCGGTGCAGATCTTCAGCGTCTTCAGCCCGTCCAGCACGTCCAGCTTGGTCAGGGCGATCCCGTCGATGCCGTTGATCGCCACCGACTGCCGTACCAGCACCGCGTCGAACCAGCCGCATCGCCGGGCCCGGCCAGTATTGACCCCCACCTCACGGCCCACGGTCGCCAGATGGGTCCCGACCTCATCGCTCAGCTCACACGCGAACGGGCCCTCGCCGACCCGCGTGGTGTAGGCCTTCACGATGCCCAGCACATAGCCGACGCCGCGCGGCCCGATTCCGGAACCCGCCGCCGCCTGACCCGCCACCGTGTTGGAGCTGGTCACATAGGGATAGGTCCCGTGATCGACGTCCAGGAAAGCGCCCTGGGCGCCCTCGAACAGGACCCGCTTGCCGTCCCGCCGCGCCTGATCCAGCACCCGCCAGGCCGGCTGCACATAGGGCAGGACCTTCGGCGCGATCTCCAGCAGCTGCGCCAGCAGCGCCTCGGGATCGATCGGCTCCAGCCCCAGCCCCGCCCGCAACGGATCGTGGTGCGACCGCAGGCGGTCGATCTTGACCTTCAGGTCGTCGACATTGGCCAGGTCGCAGACGCGGATCGCCCGCCGCCCGACCTTGTCCTCGTAGGCTGGCCCAATCCCGCGCCCCGTGGTGCCGATCCGCGCGCCGGGGGCGCTCGCGGCAGCCTCGCGCGCCACGTCCAGCGCCGGATGGATGGGCAGGATCAGACAGGCGTTGTCGGCCACGATCAGCATCTCGGGACTGATCCTGATCCCTTGCGCCTCGATTTTCTCGATCTCCCCGACCAGATGCCAGGGATCGACCACGACGCCGTTGCCGATGATCGAGGGCTTGCCCTGCACGACCCCGCTGGGCAGCAGCGCCAGCTTGTAGACCTTGCCGTCCACCACCAGCGTATGGCCGGCGTTGTGCCCGCCCTGGAACCGCACGACCATGTCGGCCCGGTTCGACAGCCAGTCGACGATCTTGCCCTTGCCCTCGTCGCCCCACTGGGCGCCGACTACCGCGACGTTCGCCAAGACTGTTCTCCGCTGTCCGGGATTTCGGAATGCGGGCGCAGCCTATAGCCGGGGAATCGGCGGGTGTCCCGCCGTCGGACGATTATTCCGCCAACGCCGTCTCGAACGCCCAGTCCAGCCAGGGCGTGAGCGCCTCGATGTCCGCCTTCTCGACGGTGCATCCGCACCAGATGCGCAGGCCGGCGGGGGCATTCCTGTGGCTCTCGATATCGAAGGCGGCCCCCTCGCCCTCGACCAGCGCCTTCATCCGCGTGACCAGCGCCTGCCGCGCCGCCTCGGGCATCCCCGTCACCCGCGGATCGACGACCTTCAGACATACCGAGGTCGTCGAGCGCGTCGCCGGGTCGACCGCCAGATAGTCGATCCAGTCCGTGCGCCCGACCCATTCGTCGAGGGCCGCGGCGTTGGCGTTCGTCCGCGCGATCAGGGTCTCCAGACCGCCGGTGGCCAGCCCCCACTCCACAGCGTCGATCCAGTCCTCGATCGTCCAGACCGAAAAGGTGTTCAGCATCGACCCGCTGGCCAGCAGTCGGTCAAAACCCTGGCCGTCGCGCAGCCGGAGCACCTTGGGCACCGGCCTTGGCGGTTCATAGAGATCCAGCCGGGCGACTGCGCGTGGGGACAGGGCCGCCACGCCCAACCCCGCCTCGCCGCCCAGCGCCTTCTGGAAGCTGAACGTCACCACATCCAGCTTGGCCCACGGCAACGGCATGGCGAAGGCCGCGGACGTCGCATCGCAGATCACGACCCCCTCGCGGTCGTCCGCGATGAAGTCCGCGTTCGGCGCGCGCACCCCCGATGTCGTCCCGTTCCAGGGAAACACCAGATCCTTCGCCGGATCGATCGTCGAGGTATCCGGCCATGCGCCCCACGGCGCCGAGACCACCTCGGGCGACAGCTTCAAATGCTCGACCGCGTCGGTCGCCCACACCTTGCCGAAATTCTCGAAGGCCAGCACCTGCACCGGCCGTTCGCCGAGCATCGACCACATGGCGGCTTCTACGGCCCCGGTGTCGGACCCCGGTACATAGACCAGCACCCAGTCCGCCGGGACCTGCAGCAGTTCCTGCGTCAGCCTCAGTCCCTGGGCGAACCGCTCCACCACTTCCGGCGCACGGATCCCGCGCCCCAGCAGTTCATGCGGAATCGCCTGCGACGACCAGCCCGGCCGCTTCGCCGTCGGCCCGGACGAGAACCAGGGCCGCTCCGGCTTGAGGTTCGGCCGGTTCGCCATCAGTCGCGGAACGGCCGCACGGGCCCCTTGTCGCGCGCGGCCTGCGCGAGCTTCGTCAGCTCGGCGCTGTCTTCCGGCAGGGTGATCATCAGCCTGGCCAGCAGGTCGCCGCGCTTGCCGTCCGCGAAGGCGCCCCGGCCCTTCAGCCTCAGCACCTTGCCGGAACTGGAGCCTGCCGGGATGGTCATGCTGACGGTACCTTCGGGCGTCCGTACCGGAACCTTGCCGCCCAGCACCGCGTCGTACAGCGCCACAGGCTGATCCATGGTCAGGTCGGCCCCGTCGCGGATGAAGACCGGATGCTTCGCCACCTTCAACTCGATCAGCGCGTCACCGGCAGGACCGCCGCGTCCCGGCGCGCCCTGGCCTTTCAGCCGGATCGTCTGCCCGTCGCTGGCCCCCTTCGGGATCGCCACATCCAGCATCCGCCCGTCCGAAAACTGGATGCGCCGCGTCGCCCCGGAAATCGAATCCTCGAGGCTGATCTCCAGCGTCGCCTTGATGTCCTGGCCTTTCGGAGCGAAGCCGCCGGCCCGCGCGCCCCCCGGTCGCGCGCCGCCGCCGAACATGCCGCCGAACAACTCATCCAGATCGATGTTCTCGAAGCCCTGCGGCCGCGCGCCGCCCTGGCCGAACGGATTGCCGCCGGGACCGCCCCGCGCCCCACCGGCCCCGCCGCCGAAGCCACGGAACTGCTCGCGCCCATCGGCGTCGATCTCGCCTCGATCGAATTTCGCTCGCTTTTCCTTGTCGCCCAGCAGGTCAAAGGCGGCGGTGATCCGCTTGAACCGCTCGTCGGCGACGGTGTTGCCCGGGTTCTTGTCGGGATGCAGTTCCTTGGCGAGCTTCCGGAACGCCTTCTTGATTTCGTCCGCGCTTGCGCCCCTCGAAACGCCCAGTTCCTTGTAGGGATCGCCCGCCACGTCGAATGTCGCTCCATCAAACTCGAGAGTGTCAGTTAGGGCATCGTGTGCGCCGCGCAAAGGGAGGCGAGGCAAATCAGGTCGTCAGTGCGACGATCGCCTCCATTCCCCAGCCGTACCCGTCGCCCCATTGCGCCACGGCGATGCGAGAGTTCTCATCCAGCCCGGCCGGAAAGTCTGCCGCCAGATCAGCCGCTGCACAGGTCGCGGAGTATCCCTCGACCTCGAACGCCCGCATCTCGGTCGCGCCGTTCAGCACCCGAGCCCGGAACCTCGATGACCCGGACCCGACCGCCTCGCCGTCCCACCGGTCACCATCGATCCTCGCTCGCGCGATCCAGCCCAGATCGAGGCCACCGTCGGACCGCGCCGTGACCCGCAGGTGCGCCGGCGACCACGGGCGCTCCTGTAAGCCCGATGCCGTGAACCCGACTTCGCTCACCGCCGCGCCCCCGGCCGGGCCGCGCGCCGGCCCCGCTCGCCAGATCAGGGGCAGTCCCCGCTCCGCGCGCGGCGATTCCACCCTCGTCGGCGGCTGATCGAGGAACACGACGATCGCCCCCGCGTCCGCGCTGGCAGTCTCAGTACCCTGCTGCCCTCGTAACAGGCCGGCCAACAGCCACACCTCGCCGCCGACGAGCGTCGCCGATCGGAACTGCACCAGCTCCCAGCCCCCGGCGGTCTCGATGGCCACGGCGTTGCCGCCCGCGAACACCGCCGCTTCCGAACGGCTCTCCGGCGCCCGCCCCTCGACCCGGACCAGCAGGATGTTGGCCTCGTCCCAGCGGTACCGCACCCCGCCCGCCAGAGGCTGAACCAACACCCCCACAGTCGCTGGCTTCGCCACATCGCCCCGCGCCGTCAGCGCCGCCGTATCCGCGCCGGCGAACAGCCGCATCGGCCGCCAGGGGTCCGCCGCCACAACCGCGATCGGCCGCCCGTCATCCTCACTCCCGATCAGGGGCGGCAGTTCGATCATCCGCAGGAACGGCGCGCCGGAACTATCCGACGAGTCGCCCGATGCCGGCCGCCCGTCATCCTCGCCGACCATGACCCCCGAGACCGGCTCCAGCACCGCCGACGGCGTCTCATCCATCTCCAGACGCATCACCCGCCAGGCGCCGCTCCGGCCCTCGACCGTCACCGTATCGCCGGGCTCCAGCGCCAGCGCCTCGACCGGCCCCAACAAGGCCGTCAGCCGGTCCGCCCCGCCGCTCTCCAGCGCCCGCTCCGCCGCCGCCCGCGCCAAGGCGCCCGAACAGACCGCCGGCAGGTCCAGATCGACCCCGCCACCCTCTCCCTCGGACCGCACGACCGCCGAGCCCGTCTGATACCCGGCCTCGCCATCGATGTACCGCACCCGCGCCACGCCCGGCCGCGGCTCCAGCACCCGCTCCGCCTTCAGGCTCGCACCCTCGTCCGGCAGCGCCATCGCCTCCGGCGTCAGAGTGCCCGTCGCCGCCTCTTCGCCGAACACTGCCACCCGCCCGTCCCGCTCCGTCGCGACAAGGCCCAGCCCCGCCAGCAAAGGCTCCAGCGCGTCCCGCGTCCGCATTGGCCGGTCGATGACATAGCCCTGCACCTCGCCCGCAAACACGCCGACGTCGAACTCATCCTCGGCCAGCCCGCCGCGCTTCAGCACCGCCCCGATCAGGTCGCGCGTCTCTCCCGCCAGTCGCCCGTTCAGCCAGTGCCCGGTTCGCCAGGCGCCTGCGTCGGCCCACACGTCCTCCCGCGCCGGAAACGCCGGATACGGCCGCGCGTCCCAGCACCAGGCGTCCGCCGCCTCAACCATCGGCCCACCGTAGATCGCCGACACAGGGTTGTTTCCTGCCCCCGCGAAATGCCCCAGCACCGCCTCCAGCGCCCGTCGCTGCATCCGGTCATCGCGAGCGCCGGTCGAGAATGGCGGCAGGGCGCTCTCCGCGCTCTTGGGATCCTGAAACAGGTTCGGCGCATTGCCGCCCCGGTCCACCGCCGCGCAGCCGAACTCCGTCAACCGGATCGGCTTCATGCCGGGCGCCCAGCCGGTCGGAGTCGCGCTCCTCACCCCGCCCGGCCGGTTGTGGTGCGCGTTCGACCACCAGCCCGTCAGGTCCTTGACCCGGAACACCCAGTCCTCGCCATGCGCCGTGTCCGCGATCGGGGTACGAACCTGCGCCGCGCGATCGGCGTCCGATGCATAGAACCAGTCGTACCCGTCGCCGCCCGCGACCTGCGTCGCCAGATAAGTCGCGTCTTCCGGCCCCGCGAACGCCTCGCCGTCGATGCCTCCGTCGCCCGTGCGCCAGTCCCCGAGCGGCGGGTACCAGTCGATCCCGACGTAATCGATCGCTGCATCCGCCCACAGCGGGTCGAGGTGAAACGCCACCTCGCTCCCGTCCCGGACTCCGGCGTATTCCGACCAGTCCGCTGCATAGCTGATCGCCACATCCGGCCCGACCACTTCCCGGCACTCCGCCGCCAGCGTGCGAAACGCCTCCACAGCCGGAAAGCCGCCGCCCGCATCCCGCGTCGTCGTCAGCCCCCGCATCTCCGAGCCGATCAACAGCCCGTCCGCGCCCGTCTCCGCCGCCAGCGCCGCATAGTGCAGCGCGAACCGCCGCAGGCCCCAGCCGTCCGCCGTCCCGAACATCGCCGCGACGTCCGCCGCGGCCCCGGCGCCGTCCTCGCCATTCACCCGCCCGCGCCATGGATAGGCCGCCTGCTCAGCGCCGCCATAGGGATCCGGCAGCCCGTTGTCCGCCGGCACGTCCATCAGCACGAACGGATACAGCGTGACCTCCAACCCCCGCGCCTTCAACGCCGTCACGGCCTGTCGCACGCTCTCGTCCGACGGCGTTCCGCCGTAGGCGGGCCCGCCGGAGGGGGCATGACTGATCGGATGAGCCTCGCCCCTTTCCAGCCCCGCCACCGACCAGGTCAGCGGCTCTGTCCCCTTGACCACCCGCTCGACCCCCGGCCGGATGGTGCAGTGCCCGGCTCGCAGATCGTCCCCGAACCAGCCGACCACCAGGCTGACGCGTTTCAGGTTCGGGCACTGCGCCTGCAGCTGGTCCAGCGAGACCATGAGGTCCGCCCGCCCGTCGCCCATGTGCAGGTTCTCCGCCGCCGTCCGCGTCAGCCCCTCGCGCCGTATCACGGCCTCGGTGGCCAGCACGAACTCCCCGGCTCCGGGGATCAGACAAACGCCCTCCAGAAGGTCCTCCAGCCGTGGACCGTCTCCCCGCGCCCGGCGGAACACCTCAAAGCCCAGCTGTGGCGGCCGGTTGCCGTACGGCCCCAGCGGCAGATCCTCGAACACCACATAGGCGGTCCCGCGATATGCCGGCGCCGCCCCCTCCACCGCCTCGATCAGCGGATCTGGCGTCTGCTCAGCTCCGCCCCGATGCACCCGCATCGTCACACCCGACAGATCCATCAGCTGCCCATCGGCCCAGACCCGTCCGACCCCGTCGATCTCGCCCTCGCACAGGGCCACGGCGAAGCTAATGGAATAGTCGTACTCGACCGTCCGCGGCCCGCCCTTGCCGCCGGACGAGGTCTTGCGTCCCTCCAGGAACCGCGCGGCCCAGATCACCTGCCCGGTCACCCGCGCCCGTCCAAACACACAGGCCATGGGCGCGCCCTCAGCGGTCCCCTGCACCTTCAGCGTCTCCAGCCGCGGCCCCCGCTGCCGCGCCGGCTCCAGACCGGCGATCGCACGCTGGTCGACCGCCCGTCCCAAGGTCGCGCCGATTACGGCCCCGATCGGGCCCCCGATCGCCTGGCCGAGTCCGCCCAGGATAATCTGCGCCATGATCAGCCCTCCCCGGTTCGTTCAACGCCGGGCCAGCGGAAGGCCGCGACCAGCCGTCGACGCCACCACGACCCCATCCAGCTCTCCACCACCGTCCGCCCCCAATAGGCGTGGATCATCCGCGGCTCGACGCCGGTCATGTCGCTGAGAATCGCGCAGTGTTTGGCCGGACATCCGGGCGCCATGCGGAACAGCACCACATCGCCGACCGACGCGGCCTCGACCGGTATCTCCGCCAGCCAACGCCTTGCCGCTGCCAGCAGGGTCTCCTCGCCGCCGACCTCGGCCCAGTCAGGCCGATAGGGCGGCGGGGCCTCGGGTTCCGCCCCGACAAGCTCGCGCCACACGCCCCGGATCAGGCCCAGGCAGTCCGCCCCCTCGCCCCGCACGCTGGCCTGATGTCTGTAGGGCGTCCCCAGCCAGCCGCGCGCAGCTTCGACAACCGCCGCCCTCATCGCCGGCTCCCGCCGTCATGACGCCCGCCCTCGACCGGCGCGGCGGTCAGGAAGTCGTCGCCCGGAATGTCCGGAAAGCCCTGGAAGTTGGCGCCATTCGCAAACGTCCCGACGCAGCTCGCCCACCGCTTGTCGCAGACCGCGCCCGGAAACGCCTCCAGATCGACCCCGCACCGCCCATCCCCCAGAACCGCATCACAGTCCCGCCCATAGGTCCGGCCGACCACCCGTTCCAGCTTCGCCAGCGGCCCGTCCAGCTCGGCGCTGAACCCGCCCCCCTCGCGGCGGATGCGCGCCAGCGTCGCCGTCCACAGCCGAACCCTCAGATCCGGTCGGTCCCAGTCCACCCGCCACAGCGCGACCGAAGCCCCGTCGTACAGTCCGGCTTCCACATCGGCGTCGGTGATCGCCGCATCATCCAGCCCGCCCGCGACCGCCGCCGCCCCGGCGCTCAACCCCACGGCGCTGTCCGCCGCCCCCGCGGTCCAGCCGCTCGCCGCCCGGCAAGTCACGCCTTCGACCTCCAGATCGCGATCATGGTCCGTGAACCCCAGTTCGACCCCGTCCGTCCGCCGCATCACCCAGGCATGGCACAGCGTCGCCGCCCCGCTCTCGATGCGGGCGGTCATCTCCTCCGGTATGGTTCTCATGGCTCAGACCCGCACCTCGATCAGCGGCACGGCCGCCATACGTCCGGCGTCAAAACTCTCCAACGTCACCTCGATCCGGTCGGCGTCGAAGCGCACCGGCGTGTCGAATTCGAAGCCGGCGGTCACCACCGCGCCCACGTCTGGCGCGACCGCCAGCGTCACCACCCCCGTCGCCGCATCGACCACAAACCCCGCCTCCGCCAGTTCGACCCCATCGACAGCGAGCCGCACGGTCCCTTCGACCGGCTTGACGATCCGCCGCTCCGTGCCGTCCTCGCCATCGCCGTAGCGTTTGATCAGCTGGAATTCCGTGCATGCGCCGTCGCCTTCGCCCAACGCCTGATCCAGGGGCCCGACAGCCGCCCCCGGCATGCAGGATTTGCAGTCGGTGAAATCCCGAAACCGGAAGCCATACAGCCGTCCCCGACGCGCCTCGAAGAACCCGGTCAACGCCGCCATGTCGTCCAGCGACCGCAGATTGGACCCGATCAGATAGCGCCGTCGTCCGAGCGCCCACGGCGTCGACCGTCGCTCGAACCCGGACCCAAGGGTCACGACCTCCGTTCGTCGCTCCACACCGCCAGTCGATCCGAACGCCAGCCGCGCCGGCAGCCTCACCTCATGAAAGCTCATCCGTTCCCCCGCCACGCCATCCTGTCATCCCCGCGAAAGCGGTGACGCACCTCGTGAAAGGCCATCACCCACTCTCCTGTCCGGTTCCTTCCACGGCTCCGCTTTCGCTTGTCGAGCGAGCGCCGTTACGCCATCCTTCCACGCCGGGCGTCGGGCCCGGGACGCGCGGGAGGGCGCCATGAGCATCGAAACTTCAGCCCCGGGTCAGGGACTCGACTGGCAGAAGCTGCTGTTTTCGTTTGAGGGCCGCACACGCCGCTCACATTTCTGGATAGGCTGGCTGATCTGCTTCGGTGCCGGATTCGTCGCCGGCTTGATTCCCATCATCGGCCAGATCATCTCGCTGGCCCTGATCTGGCCCAACCTCGCCATCGCGGTGAAGCGCCTGCACGACATGGGCAAGAGCGGCTGGCTGGTCGTAATTCCCTGGGTGGCCTGCATCGTCGGCGGCATCGCCGCCGTCTCGATGATGGGGGTCTCGATCCTTACCAACGCCTCTGCGCTGGAAGCGGGAGACCCGGCCGCCATCATAGCCTTGCTGGGACCGGCGATGGGTATTCTCGCAGTGATCGGCTTGATCTGCCTCGGCTTCCTGCTCTGGATCGGCCTGGCCGAAGGTCAGTCCGGCGAGAACCGTTACGGTCCCAACCCCAAGGGCTGACTGGTCAGCTTCAGAGCCGGCGCGCGCCCAGCGATACGGCGCGCGCCAGCATCTGGGCGATCTGCGCCTCCGAACGCAACAGCCCCTGCGCGCCTCCGTCTACGCGCACATTGACGGTGACGCCTCCGCCGCCGCTCGGCTCGATGACGCCCGCGCCCGCAGGCCGGAACACCTCAGGTCCGCGCTCTCCGACCAGATAGGCCCCGCCGCCGAGCACCGCGCCGCCATCGGCGCGTGAGCCTGCAAACACCGTCTGCACCGCCTGCGCAATGGCGTCTCCCAGTCCGCCGCCGCTTCCTGATCCGGAGGCCGCATTGACCGCCGCCAGTACCGCCCGCGCCAGTTCGGCCAGGCTGATCTCCCCGTCAGCCGCGGCCCGCGCCAGCGAGCGGACCAGCCCGTCGCCCGCCCGGCCAAAGGCGTCCTCGATCGAGGCCGCGGCCCGCTCGGCCGGCTCGCGCAACGCCTCCAGCGCCGCCGCCGCCTCGGCCGCCTTGCGCGGCATCCCATCCAGCGTTGTCGGTTCAGAACTGTCAGTCATCCGGCCACGCCTCCACCATCCGCATCAGATCATCGCGCCGCATCGGCGCCGGCCCCTCCGGCCGCGCCGTCAGCATCCGCCACTCCCGCAAGGACAGCCGCCAGAAGCCCTCCGGCGCCAAGCCCAACCGCGCCCCGGTCCGGATCATCTCGCCCCACGGAGTCATCCCGCCGCCGCCGCAAACGCCCGGGCCACAGCCTCCGCCGCTTCCCGCGGGTCAACGCCAGCCCGGTCCAGCCCATCTGCCAGCACGCGCTCACCACCCCCGCGCAGCAGCGCCGCCAGCACCGTCATCAGATCCCGCGCCGACAGCGACCGCATCCGCTCCGCCAACCCGAACAACCCCTCCAGCCCCAGCCCCGTCTCGATCTCCGCCAGCGCCCCCAGCGTCAGACACAGCCGCCGCTCGGCGCCCGCCAGCACGGCGACCACCTCTCCGCGCGCGCCGTTGGCCGCCATCACAGCGCCTCGAACGAAATCTCGCCCGCGCTCGCCAGACTGATCGCGAACGTCGCCTCCCCCTCGTGTTCGCCGGCATACTCCAGCGCCGCCACGAGGAACGGCCCCTCCAGGATGCCAAACTCCGGCACGATCAGTCGCCATACGCGCGCCGCCTGGTCAAAGAAGGCCTCCCGGATCAGGGCGTCGGAGGCCGCATCGCGGAATATCCCCTGCCCCGCCACTGCCGCCGACTTCACGCCGGCCCCGCCGAGCAGTTCCCGCCAGCGCCCCGCGCTGTCGCCGTCCGTCGCATCCACCGTCCGCGCGTTCAGCGAGATCGTCCGCGCCCTCAGCCCCGCCACCGTCGTGAACACGCCCGGCGCGCCCTCGATCTTCAGCAGGATGTCCTTGCCGCGCTGTGCGCTCATGTTTCGATCTCCTCCGTGACGGCGCGCACCCGCAGCACCGCAAATGTCCGCGCCCCATCGGCGCTCGGGAACACATCCGCGAACGAAACGCCCAGGCTCACCGTCCGCACCCCGTCGGCCTCCAGCGCGGCGTCATTCAGCGCCAGCCGCACCGCCGCCAGCACCGCCTTGGCTTCCTCGGTCCCGCGAAACCGCGATACGACCGTCAGCGTCAGCGCCTGTTCGACCCCGCCCCCGTCCGCGCCTGCCGGCCGGCTCTCGCACCGCCCGATCAGCAGGTGGGGAAAAGCTGCATCCGCCGGCGCCGCGTCCCATATCCGCGCCGACTCGCCCAACAGCGCACGCACCGCCGCATCCGCCCTCAGATGCGCGATCAATGCCTTCTGCAGCGCCAGTTCATGCGCGCTCATCGCATCCGCTCCAGGTTCAATATCGCCCGCCCGCCGACCGTCTCGCCCGAGACGATCCGCCAGTCGCCGCCGCCGAATCTCAGCACCCGGCCCTCAGCCAGCCGCGCGTCCGAACGCGTCTCGGCCGTCACCGTCTCGACCGCTCTCGCCCCGCCTGGTTCGCTTTTCTCGCGCCGCCGCCGCGCGCCCAGCTTCAGCCAGGCCGAACCCAGCGGCTCCCAGCTGACGGCCCGTCCGCCATAGGGCGTCTCGCTCTCGACGCCCTGGAACAGCTCCGCCAACACCTTCACAGCCGCACCACGCGATACGGCGCGATCCAGGCCTCGACCGGCGCAACCGGCATCTCGGAGTCGCCCCGCTCATAAGCCCGCAGGGCCAGCATCAGGATCGCCAGCCGCAACGGCGGCGGCGAGGTCGAGGTCAGGCCCAGGCCCACATCCCCCTCGACCCGCGCCCGGGCCGCATCGATCAACGTCTGGATCAGCCCGTCCTCCGCCGCGTGCTCGACGCGCAGGAACAGCTTCGCTTCCGCCAGTGAGACGGGTGCGGTCATGGGAACCTCGCTTTGCTCGGTAGTGGCGAGTGACGGGTGGCGAGTGGCGAGTGATCGCCGGGCCAGTCCTCATCCGTCGCCGTTTCACATCAAAGTCAGTGGCGAGCGGCTCTACTCGCCACTCGCCACTAACCACTCGCCACCGCGCGACTAGGTCGCGCTGAACTTCATCACCTTGATCGCATCAAAGTTCTGCACCCCGCCGCCGACCCGCTTGGTCGTGTAGAACAGCACATAGGGCTTGGCTGAATACGGGTCCCTCAGCACCCGCACGCCCGCGCGGTCAACGATCAGATAGCCCCGCTGGAAATCGCCGAAGGCGATGGCCGCGCTGTTGGCGGCGATGTCCGGCATGGTCTCGATCTCGGTCACCCGGTAGCCGAGCAGGCTGGCCGTCTCGCCCGCCCGCTGCGCCGGCTGCCAGATGTAGTTGCCGTCAGCGTCCTTGAACTTGCGCACCGCCGAGACCGTCTTGCGGTTCATCACGAACCGCCCGTTCGGCCGGTACTGGGCCTTGGGCGCATAGACCAGGTCGATCAACCGATCAGTCGGATCCTCGGCCGCGAACGCCCCCGCGGCGCCCGAGGCGACATAGCCGATCTCGCCCCACTCATGATCCGCCTCGGCGACGATGTCATAGCTGAGGAAGCCCTTGGGTTTGTTGACGCCGTCGCCGTTGACGAAGGCCTGGGTCTCCTGCGCCGCGAAGGCGTCCTCGACCTCGGCGGCCAGCCATTCGTCCAGATCGATCAGGGCGTCATCCAGCAGCGACTGGGTCGCCGCCGGATTGGCGTAGAGATCGGCCGACGGGAACTCCAGCAGCGCCAGGGTCGCCGGATCCGTCTCCGGCCGCGCCGCCGTCTCGGCCACCCAGCCCGAGGCCACGCCCGCCGTCGACACCGGCTTCCTGAACACCCCGGCGCCGACCGTCCGCACAGTTGCGATCTCGCGCATCGGCGACCCCGCCATCAGCCGCCGCTCGATCGCCCGCTCGGTCTGCTCAGGCACCACATAGCCCGCCGAATTCGACGCCGTCGACAGCCCCGCCTTCAGCTCCAGCCCGAACGACTGGCCCGTCTTCAGATAGCCGTCGAATGCGGCCTTCGTCTCCTTGTCATCCCGGCCTTGAGCCGGGACGCCGGAGGGGGCTGCGGCCAGCCCAGGCCGCCGCCCCTCGCTCACCACCCGGTCCAGCCGCGCCTGCGCGCTCGCCACCGCCTGGTCGATCCGCGCCACCTTCTCCTCGAGCAGCACATCCGCCGAGCTCTTCCGCTCGATCTCGTCCAGCCGGGCGTCATTGGCCCCTTTGAACGCCTCGAACGCCGCCATCATTTCATGCATGGCGGCGCGCGCCTCGGGCGTGCCCGAGACGGTTTTGGTCTCTTTCATGGTCTCTCCGATTTCAGTTTCTCCCTCCCCTTCATGGGGAGGGACGGCGAGGCGGAGCCGAGCCCGGGTGGGGAAGTCGGCCGCCGCTTCGGTCGTTGTGGTTCGCCTTGCCCCACCCGGATCGGCTATCGCCGATCGTCCCTCCCCATGAAGGGGAGGGAGAGCCCGTTTCTCGTCCCGCCCATTCGGGTTAGGGTCCGGGCGTGACCCGCTTCACCCCCCTCGAATCCGACATCCTCGACGCCCTCGCATGGGACCTGCGCGACGTCGCGCCGGACCTCGCCGGCCAGTTCGCCGAGTCCCTTCCCGGTTCACGCCGCAACACCGGCTCCGGCCTGTTCACCGAACTGATCGTCGACCGCTCCCGACCGCCGCCCCTGACGACCCCGACCGGCCGGTTCGGCACCGTCCACGCCATGGTCGGCGACCTGCCCGACCCGATCGCCTTTCAGGTCGAGCTCCGTCAGGGCCGGCTCCTGGCCCTGCACGGCGACGCCTATGGCCAGGACACCCGCGCCATCGATTTCGCCCGCGTTCCCTTCGACCAGGTCTTCACCCTGGACGACACGGGCGAGTCCATCGCCTTCGACCCCGCAGCCCTGACGCAGCCCAGCCCCCTGCTGGACCTGCACCGGCACACCGACCACGAACCGCCGCTTCCCGTCTCCCCTCCGCGTGTGATGACCGTTGCCGACGTGCAGCAACTCCAGAACGAGAAGCTGCAGGGCCTCGTCGATGTCATGTTCGGAAAGGTCCGGCCCGCCAACGCCGCCCCGATCGACGACGACGCCCCGATCGACAAGGCGGATCAGACCTCGCTCAAGGTCGGCCTCTGGGTCGCCGTCGCCGTCGGCTCGCTGCTCATCACCCTCGTCATGCGCCTGCCGATCTTCTTCGCGATCTTCCTCACCTTCGTCGTGGGGCGGATGCTGAGCCGGCCGACGGTTCTCTCGGCTCTCGCCCGCGGCACGCGCCGCCTCGGCCAGTACGAATACCGCCCGCCCGAGCGCTGAAACCCTTGAAGTTGCGCGTGATTGACACCCACGGAACGCCGTGATCTCCGTTAACCATGGTCAAGCTTGGGATGGCTCCGATGTCCAGAATGCTCACCGCGACCGCCACTGTCGCCGCCCTCCTCTCCGCCGGCGCGGCCCAGGCCGCCGACCGATGCGGCGCCGAGACCCACATGCGCTTCGGCGAGACCCGGGCCTATTTCGGCAATACGCTCGCCGCCTGCCGCCCGGACGGCTACTGCTCCGCCGTCGTGGCCATCGCCGACCCGACCGGCCAGGCCGCCTGGCGCCATCAGCTGCGCGTCGCCCGCCCCAGCCCCGGTGCCGACTATCTGGTCGAGCTGGCAGCCACCGACCCCATGCCCGTCGCCGGCGTCATGCGCTTCACCACCCCGGGCCAGACCGTCGACCCTGGCCCCTGGCTGGTCCCGACCTCCCCCGGCTCCAACGAATACCGCGTCAGCGACCCGATCCTGACCCGCTCCCTGGTCTCGGGCCTACGCCGCCAGCGCATCGCCCGCTGGAACTACAGATCCGCCGACGGGCCCGCCGAGGCCTATTTCTCCCTGATGGGCATGACCGCCGCCCTGAACTGGATCGACTGCCGGGGCGCCGGCGCCAGCTGAATCAGCTCGCCTGGCCCGGTCGCTGTCCACTGCCCGGACCCGGGGCTGGCTGCTGGCCCGGCCCTGCGGACCCAGGTCGCGATGGCGCGCCCCGATCCCCCTGCCCGCGGGTTCCCTGCCCTCGGGGCTGCTGCCCCTGCGGTCCCCGCCCCTGCGGCCCGGCCCCCGGTCCGCCCGGCTCGCGCGGCGGCAGTCGGCCCGCCAGCCGTTGTCCGGCCTCGGGAGACAGACGGAATGGTTCGGACACCCGCCGGCCCCTCACGGACACCGCCTGACCCGGCTCGCGCACGATCCGCCGCACGCCGTCAACCACGATCTCGATCTCGCCCTCGACCAGTACGATCAACACTGTCTGGTCCGGATCATCCCCCGGGACCGACATGCCCGCCTCCCCGTCCAGCAGCTCCAGAGCCTCTGCCCCAACGGCGGCCTCGATAATCGTGCCGCGTATTCCGATCGTCGCCGTCGGCGTCCGGAAAGCCACCCGTTCACGTTCCGCTCCCCGGCTGCCCGAGACGAAGCGGAACGCCCCGCGCACCATCGAGACCAGCACACCGGCCGGATCGGACTCTGTGTCGATAACGAACCGGTCCACGTTCAGCGCGGCATTCGCTCCGACCGTCAGAACCGACTCGTCTGTCAGCCGGATCAGCAACCGGCTGTCGGCTCCGGTGACGATCGCGTCGGCCTGACGCACCGCCCCGTCAACGATCGAGCGCCGCCAGCCGCTTTCGCCGACGCTTCGGGTCTGGACGCTGTTCTCGACCACGGCGTTCACGCCCACAGGCGTCTGGGCCGCGACGGTCGTGGCCAGCGCAGCCATCAAAACCGTCAGGATCGGGAAGAGCCCTCTCATTCAATCACCCGTCTATGGTCATCGACCGTCGATACTCAAGGACTAGGCTCGCGGAACACGTCGGCATTTGGGCAGGCCAAGCCTGGATTTCGACCAGGTCTGCGGCATCCATTCCATGCTTGATACCCCCTCGGTCGGCCAGCCATAGTCGGCTTCCCTGGGAGAAGATCCGATGCGTCTGTCGATACTCGTGGCCGCTCTGGCCCTGACCTTCGCCGTTCCAGCCGCTGCACAGACGCCGCCCACGCCGCCGCCGGTCTCGACCGCCGCCCCCGCCGATGTCGCCTCGCCCGAGGCTATTGTCGCGGCTCTCTATGACGTCATCTCCGGCGACGCCGGCGTCGCCCGCGACTGGTATCGCTTCCGCTCCCTGTTCCACCCGACCGGCCGGCTCATGCCCACCGGCGTCAACGCCCAGGGCGTCAGCGGCACGCGGGTCCTGACGCCGGAGGACTACATCACCCTCGCCGGACCGGGTCTGGTCCGCGATGGCTTCCACGAGCGCGAAATCGCCCGACGCATCGAGCGCTTCGGCCACATCGCCCACGTCTGGACCACCTACGATAGCGTCCGCAGCCTGTCGGACCCGACGCCCTTCATGCGCGGCATCAACAGCATCCAGCTCCTCCACGACGGCGCCCGCTGGTGGATCATCAGCGTCTATTGGCAGGCCGAAACACCGGCGGCGCCCCTGCCCGCCGAATACCTGCCGCCGGCGAACTAGCGATCAACCGACCGGAACCGCGCCCCCGGCAGCATCGGGAACGTCACCAGCGACACCTCCCAAAGCTCCACCTCGACCAGCACCCGTAACCGCCCTTCCCGGCGCGCACGGCTGCTGCGGAAGCCGATCGACAGCCCGTCCAGCGCCCCCGCCCGCGACAGCGCCTGGGCGAACCGCCCCTCGGCCGACCAGTCCATGATCCGCCCGGCGACAAACAGTCCGCGCTCGTCCTCAACCATCCGGTCCCAGACCCCGACGATCGCCCGACCCTCATGCTGATGCAGCATCCGCACGCCCCTGGGCCCCGTCTTGGCCAGACTGGCCGCGAACGCGCCCTTCGTCACCACATCCCCGTTCAGATCCGCCACGCCCCACAGGGAGGCGTAGCCGGCGATCTCAAGGGATGAGGATCGAGGGGCGAGAGTCGAAACCGCCACCTCACCTTCCTCGCCCCTCACCTCGCCGCCTCCAGCCTGCGTTCGACCCGCTCCACCGCCGCCCGCGTCGCCAGGCTCTGCTCCTCCAGCCGCGCCAGCCGCTCGGCTACCAGCCGTTGCTCGCCGACCCGTTCCTCCAACGTCGCGATCCGCGCTGCCGCGCCTCCTGCCCAGATCAGGCCGCCGACCGTCTGCACGACCAGCGCGGCGATCACAGCGACCGGGATCTTCCGCATCGCTTCCGTCACGCCCCCACTCCCGCCATCCGCCGTCGCTCCTCATCCGTCAGGAACGTCGCCGCATTCAGCCGCGCCCAGAGCGCGTCCCGTTCGGGCTGCAAGGCGGGTAATCCGTCCAGATCGGCCTCGATCCTCACCCCCGCGAACCGCCCGCCCAGCCATCCCGTCAGCGCCGCCGCCGTCTTCCGAACCAGCGGAACCACCGTCCCCCGCCAGAAGGCCGCATTGGCCTCGCGATAGTTGGCGTAGGTCGCGTCTCCCGGAATGCCCAGCAGCTGCGGCGGAACCCCGAACGCCAGGGCGATCTCCCGCGCCGCCGCATGCTTCCCGGCGATGAAGTCCATGTCCGCCGGCGTCCAGCTCATCGGCTTCCAGTCCAACCCGCCCTCCAGGATCATCGGCCGCCCGGCGTTGATCGTCCCCGCATGGCTTTCCTCGACCTGCCCCCGCAGCGCCTCGAACTGCTCCGCGGTCAGCCGCTCGCCGTCCTTCGCCCCATAGACCAGCGCCCCGCTCGGCCGCGCCGCATTGTCCAGCAACGCCTTGTTCCAGGCCCCCGAGGCGTTGTGCACATCGATGGCGAAGGCCGCCGCCTCCAGCGGCGAAAATCCGTAGTGATCGTCGGTCGGATGAAACAGCTTCAGCTGCATCACCGGCGACCATCCGTCCGCAGCCCGCCCGATCCGGACCGACCGTCCGTCGACGGAATACTCCCACGCCTCGGGCCAGCCGGCCCGTCCCGGAACCACCTTCACCCGGTCGGGCCGCAGCGTCCAAAGCTCCTCGGGCGCCGCATCCCCGACCGCCTCGGCATAGGCGTTCCCCGCCGTCTGCAGCGCGCCATACAGCGCCTCCAGCCACTCCGCCCCCGACTGCTCCGGGTTCGGCCGCGCCAGCAGCGCCGCCAGCGGATGATCGTCACGCCGCACCCCGTCGGCGAACACGACCAGCGGCGTCGACGCCGCCGCCTCGGCGATCATGCGCACGCAGCGATAGGCCACAGCGTTCTTCACGAACCCCTCCTCGGCCAGATGGGCATAGTCCCGCGGCGTCCACCGCGCCCGCCCGCCAGCCGTCAGCGCGATCAACGGACCAACCCGGCTGTCCTTCATCTCGGGCGCAGAAACGCGTCGCCGGCCCTCAAAGGGCCGTCGCCAGTTGATCATCCTGATCTCCATCTTTCTCGTCCCCCCTTCATGGGGGAGGGGGACCGCCGGAACGGCGGTGGAGGGGGCAGTGCGCCGCCCTCGTGATCTCACAACACCCGCACCCTCGGCCCCGCCTTCGGGACCGGCAGCAGATGCGTCACCGCCCATACCAAGGCGTCGGCCCGGTCGGGACTGCGCCCGCCCCCGTCCGCCGAGCCCAGCGCCATCAGCTCCTCTTCCAGCGCCGGAAAAGATCCGCAGTGGACGACCCGTCCCTGTTCATAGAGCGCCGCCACCGGCTCGGCCCGCGCCGCCTTGCCCCGGCTGGCGTGGACCAGTTTGATCGGAACCTCGCAGCCGCCATGCGCCAGCACGGTCCGCACCATCTCGCCGCCCTGGTTCTTCTCGGCCACGATCTCGCGCGCCCCGAACTCCCGCGCCGTCTGCGCCACGATCGTGGCCCAGCCCTGCGGCGACTCTCCGGCCTTCGACCGGTCGGCGAGCACATAGGCGCAATTCTCCCTGCGCCCGACGACCACGATCCCGCAGGCGTCCCCGCCCGCGCTCGCCGGCGGGTCCACCGCCACCACGATCCGCTCCAGCGTCGCCGGCCGGTTGCCGCGCGCCCGCGCCAGATCCTCGGCCCGGAACAGCGCGCCCTCGGCCTCAACCACCAACCCCTCCAGCTCCTGCGCCTCCAGCCGGGTCCCGGCGTAGAGGGTCCTCAGATGCGCGAGGAAGCCCGGCGACAGGTGCCTCGCATTCGCCTGCGTCCCGGCCCGGTCGATAACCACGCCCGCTTCAGCAAGTAACCGCCGCAGCGCCGGAATGGGTCGCGGCGTGGTCGTCACCATCAGTCGCGGATCATCGCCCAGCCTCAGCCCCAGCCGCAGGTTGCCCAGCACCGCCTCCGGCCGGCGCCAGGCGCAGAACTCATCGGCCCAGGCATGGTGAAACTGCGGTCCCCTCAGACTGTCCGGGTCCTCCGCAGAGAAGGCATGCGCCTCGCTGCCGTTCGGCCAGACCAGACGCCGTCGCCCCGCCTCCCAGCGCGGCCGTTTCGACCGCTCAGGCAGGGCCTTCAACCCCGACGGCCCCTCGACCATCACCTCACGCACATCGTGCAGCGTCGGCCCGACCAGCGCGAACCGCCGGTCCTTGATCTCCGCCAGATGGTTGATCCACCAGGCTCCCGCAAAGGTCTTCCCCGCCCCGCGTCCGCCCAACAGCACCCACGTCCGCCATTCCACCGCCGCACCCGGCGCCTGATGCTCATGCAGACTGAACTGGCTCCCGAACAGGTCGTGCAACTGGCCAGCATCCAGGTTCGACAACGATTCCCTTCGCTTCCAGGACCGCGTTGAGGCGATCGAGACGGGCCTCCAGTTCGGTCCGCATTCGCTCGAGGTTCTCGGGGCTGTCGTCACGGTGTTTCATCTCGTCCTCTTCCAGCTGACGGTCGCCGCCGGATCGCGACGGCGGCGACAGCATCACGACGGCTCGAACCGACCGCGCGAAGACGCCGACCGCCCGGACCCGTCGCACGGCGGCGGCGAGGTCATCGACGGCCGGTTTCGCGGCCTTCAGGACCACGACGTCCTCGTCGACGATCGCCATGAAGTCATCCTGCATCGCGCCGGACCATGCCGCCGCCCGCGCCGCCCTGTCCTGATTTCCCGTCATGTCCAAAGAGTAGCCGACCAGCGTAGTCCGGCGGGCAAATCGCAGTTACAATCCCGCAAGCGATTGATTTCAGGTGATGTTGTCGCGCCAACCCGACTATGGATTCGCGAACTGTCAGCACAGCGTCACGCCTCGAAGGGCGGCTCAGGCGGCCTCTGACGCCTTCAGGCTGGCCCGTTGTTCCAGTCGCGCTGCGATGACCCGCAGCAGCTCCGCCACCTGGATCGGCTTGCCGACGTGATCGTCCATGCCGGCCTCCTGGCAGCGCAGCACCTGCTCCGGCTGGACATTGGCGGTCAGGGCGACGATCGGAACCCGGCCAGCCTCTCCGTCCAGCGCCCGGATCGCACGCGTCGCGTCCAGCCCGTCCATCACCGGCATGTGCACGTCCATCAGGATCAGGTCATAGCCGCCAACCCGCGCCGCCTCGACCGCCCGGGCGCCGTCCTCGACGGTCTCCAGCGCGACGCCCATCCCGCCAAGGATCGCCACCACCAGCTCCCGGTTGGCGGCGGCGTCATCGGCCATGAGTATGCGCAGCCCGTCCGGGCTCGCCGCCGCGCCGTTCGCTTCGTCGTCCGACGCCAACGCCTCGGCCGGTGTCAGGGGAACCTCGAACCAGAAGGTCGAACCCTCGCCGATCCGGCTGTGAGCGCCGATCTCACCCCCCATCATCTCGACCAGCCGGCGCGAGATCGAAAGTCCCAATCCAGTCCCGCCATAGACCCGCGTTGTCGAATTGTCGGCCTGGCTGAAGCGTTCGAACAGGGTGTCGATCTTCTCTTCGGCGATGCCGATGCCGGTGTCGGTCACCGCGATCCTCAGCCGCTCGCCCGTCCATGACGTCTCCAGTGTCACGCAGCCTTTCGCGGTGAATTTGGCGGCATTGGCGAGGAAGTTCAGCATGACCTGCCGCAACCGGCCCTCGTCGCCCGTCAGCGCCGGCGGCAGGTCGGGATCGAGCACGACGGCCATCGCCAGGCCCTTGACCTCGCACTGCCCCTCGACCATCGCGACCGCCGCCTGCGCCAGCGTCCGGGGATCGAAGGCCCGCGCCTCCATCTCCACGGCCCCGGCCTCCAGCTTGGAATAGTCCAGGATGTCGTTGATCACCCCCAGCAGGGCCTCGCTCGCCGTACCGATCCGGTCTGCGTAGCGCCGCTCGGTCTCCGGCAGCGCCGCGCTCTGCTGCAACAGGCCCGAAAAGCCGATCACGCTGGTCAGCGGCGTTCTCAGCTCATGGCTCATATTGGCCAGAAACTCTGACTTCGCCCGCGCCCCGGCCTCGGCCCGGTCGCGCGCCTCTATCAGCGCCTCCTCCAGCCGCTTGGTATCGGTGACGTCGCGCACCAGATCCTGGAACTCGACAACCCGGCCTTCGTCGTCACGGATGATCGAGGTCCGCGCCTCGAACCAGCGGGTTCCGCCGTCCTTGACCAGACCGCGATAGGTCACCCCTCGCTGCGACCATTCCGGCGGCGCCTTGACGAATTCCCGGAAACTCGCGGCCAGACCCGGCACGTCTTCGGGATGGATCAGGTCCGTCACCGGCCGTCCGATAACTTCCCGGGGCAGATGCCCGCTCACCCGCTCGATCGACGGCGACACATAGGTCACCAGCCCGTCGACGCCGTAGGTGATGATAATGTCCGTCGCCCGGTCGGCCAGCATCCGATGCCGCTGTTCGCTTTCAGCCATCCGCCGGGTCGCCGCTTCAGCCTCGGTCACGTCCTGAAAGACGCCGAACATGGACACGACCTTTCCGTCCGGTCCGCGTTCGGTATCGGCGCGCGTCTCGACCAGCCGCTCCTCGCCATCGGCCCGGATCAGTCGTGCCCTTGTGTGGAAGCCGTCACCGGTCTCCAGGCCGCGCACAACCATCCGCCGGATGGTTTCACCGTCGTCAGGGTGGAAGAAGCCGAGGGCGTCCCCCAGGCTCGGATCGAACGTCTCGCGCGTCACGCCATAGATGCGATAGACCTGATCCGACCAGGTCGACTTCAGGGTCTCAGCGTCCATCCGCCACTGGCCGATGCCCGCCATTTCCTCGGACAGTCTCAGCAGTTTCAGTTGTTCCGACTGGCGCTGGTTGGCCGCGACCTGGTCGATCATTTCACCGGCCATTCGGGCCAGAACCTTCAGGTTCTCGATCTCGGCATCGGTCGGCCGCGCGCGCGGCTTGACGTCCATCACGCCGATCGCGCCGACCGCTGCACCGTCGGCGTTGGCGATCGTCACGCCGGCGAAAAAGCGCAGGAAGGGCGCGCCGGTCACCATCGGGTGGTTTCGCACACGCTCATCCTTGAGCCCGTCTTCCACGATCAACACAGCGCCCGGACCCATTGCGACCATCAGGTGAGTGGCCGTCAGCTCACGCGGCAGTTCGGACTGGTCCAGACCGACATTGGCGCGGAACAGGGTCAGGTCCCCGTCGATCACCCCGACCATGGCATGGGGCGTGTCGAACATGACGCGGGCGAGCGAAGTCAGCCGCTCGAAGGGGCTGTCCAGATTCAGAGACTCCGTCGTCGCTTTGCGCGACTCTTGCGGACGTTTCGCTCCCATCCAGCCAGACTAGGGCGCGAACAACGAAATTTCGGTTAGCAGGCGGTGGTCAGGTGGCGAGCGCAGGCGTCGACATCAGCCGCCCCGCTCCTGGTCCCACTCCGGCGCCTCGAAATCCAGCGCGTCCTCCGGCTCATTCAGCGCCAGCTCGGACACCGTCTGCCCCCGCACGGAAACCCCCGCCGCGTGCACGCTCTCGGGGTCGCCCGAGATCAGCGGATGCCAGTCGGCCAGACCGCGCCCCTCGTGGATCCGGCGATAACCGCACGACTTCGGCATCCACCCCAGCTGTTCGATATTCCACGGCGTCAGCTTGATACAGTCCGGCACCTGCTCGCGCCGGTTCGCATAGTCCATGCAGGTGCAGCGATCGCTGTCGAACAGCTTGCAGTGCACCCGCGTCGGCACGACCTTGCCCGTGTCCTCGTCCTCGAACCGGACCAGACAACAGAGCCCGCAGCCGTCGCACAGGCTCTCCCACTCCTCGCGGGTCATCTGTTCAAGACGTTTGGTTTGCCAGAAGGGCCGATCCATCGGCGGCCTCTTACGCGGATCGCCCGGGGCTGTCTCCGCTCTTCGCCAGCATCAGGTCGCGGGCGTTGCAGGCGCCGCGATCGTTGGGGCCGCCAACGGCATGATCGGAGCAGGGCCCATGACCGGGGCCGGCGCCACGGCGTCGACCCTTTGCCAGATGTTCAGCCGGTTGGCCGGCGGCGCGTCGCCGCGGCTCGGTCTCAGCCGCTCGCGCGAGCATTCCAGCTTCACCCGATTCAGCAGCGGACCCCAGAATTCCGGCCTCTGGTCCGCCGTCCTCGGCGCCGAGCGGCCCGTCAGCCGGTCGCCCAGCCGCGCCACGGGTCCGTCGTCCCGCGTCCGGCGCAGGTTGGCGACCGATCCCATCATGGCCTTGCGCAGGGCATAGTTGCAGCCGCCCAGCCGCTGCATCCGCTCGCTGACCACGAAATATTCGTCGCCCGACAGGCAGCGCAGCTCCTGATCCTGCGCCCGCGCCGCGCTCTCGGCCCCGGCCGCCGACTCGTCGATCCCGGTCCGGCTCCGCGCCCTCGCCGCCATCCGGTCCGGCGCCCCGGCGTCATAGCTGCCCAAGGCCGATTGCAAACACAGGTCGATCCGGTTCGAGGCGGCCATAGCCCCTTCCATGTAGGACACCAGGTCCCGCAACTCCGGCGCGGCGGTGTTGTCGGCGGGCAGGATCAGGTCTCTCAGATCGGAATAGGTCGTCTGATAGTCGCTCCAAACCAGGGTGAAGTCGTCATACCGCGCCTGCGCCGCCTCCTGGGATCCGCCGCGCAGCATGGCGTTGGCCACCCGGCGGCTGTTGACGTCGAACAGGTCGGACTGGCGGCGATAGGCGTCAATATGCGGCGCGATCTGGGTCAGCATGTCCGCCGCCGCTGTCACCTCGCCAGAGGGCCGCGAGACGCTGTCGTAGACCAGCGTGCCCGCCACCGGCGTCAGCGCCAGCACAATCCCGCCCAGCAGCTCGCCCCAGCCGAAGCCCCGCTTCCTGCGCACGACCGGCCCGGCATCCTGCCCCTGATCACTCATCCTCATCCCCCCGGACGTCCGGCGTCAGACTAACACTGTTCCGCATGGTGCCGCTGCAAATCCCTCAGGGGGCGAAGGCCGCTGCCGGTGGCCACAGGAGGCCAGACCCCCTATATGGCCGCCTTCGACCGCGCAGCCTCCCCGCTGCGCCGCGTGTCCAGGGTTTCCATGGCTCCCCGTCCTCCTCTCGTCGCCCTCAAGAACGTCCGTCTCCAGGACGGCCAGCGCCCGCTGTTCGACGGGGTCGACATCGCTGTCGAGCCGCGCACCCGCGCCGCCCTCGTCGGCCGCAACGGGGCCGGCAAGTCGACCCTGATGAAGATGGTCATGGGCCTGATCGAGCCCGACGCCGGCGACCGCTCGGTCCAGGCCGGCACCCGTTTCGCCTATGTCGCCCAGGAACCTGTCATCACCGGCGAAACCCTGGCCGACTATGCCGAGTCCGGCGGCGCCGACCACTGGACGGCCGAGGCCTGGCTGGAGACTTTCGGCCTCGATCCGGCCAAGGCGGCCGTCAACCTGTCGGGCGGCGAAATCCGCCGCGCCGCCCTCGCCAAGGCCTTCGCCGAAGAGCCCGATCTGCTGCTGCTCGACGAGCCGACCAACCACCTCGACATTCTCGCTATCGAGCTGCTGGAAGAGGAGCTGCTTCAGGCCCGCTTCTCGGTCCTCGTCGTCAGCCACGACCGCGCCTTCCTCAACCGCGTCACCCAGTCGTGTCACTGGCTGGAAGGCCGCCGCGTCCGCACCCTCAACAAGGGCTTCGCCGCCTTCGACGAATGGGCGGACAAGGTCATGGAGGAGGAGGCCGAGTCCCTGCGCCGTCTCAACAAGCGCATCGAGGCCGAAACCTACACCTTCTATCGTTCCATCACCGCCCAGCGCACCCGCAACGAGGGCCGCGCCCGCGCCCTCAACGCCATGCGCGAAGACCACGCCGAACGGGTCAAGGACATTCCCCGCGAGCTCAACCTCGGCGTCGATTCCGGCGGCCTGTCAGGCAAGCTGGTGGCCGAGCTCAAGGGCGTCACCAAATCCTTCGGCGACCGCACGGTACTGAAGCCCTTCACCACCCGCGTCATCCGCGGCGACCGGCTGGCCATCGTCGGCCCCAACGGCGCGGGCAAGACCACCCTGGTCAAGATCCTGCTGGGGCAGCTTGCGCCCGACGCCGGCACGGTCCGCCTCGGCGCCAATCTGGAGCCGGTGTATCTCGACCAGTCGCGCGAGGGCCTTCGCAGCGACATGACCTTGTGGGACGCCCTGACCCCCGGCGGCGGCGACAGTGTGCTGGTGCGGGGCGTGTCCAAACACGTCGCGGCCTATGCCAAGGACTTCCTGTTCCAGGAGGGCCAGCTGCGTCAGCCGATCTCGACCCTGTCGGGCGGCGAGCGCAACCGCCTGCTGCTGGCCCGCGCCCTCGCCAAGCCGGCGAACATGCTGGTCCTCGACGAACCGACCAACGACCTCGACATGGACACGCTCGACAAGCTCGAAGAGCTGCTCGAGACCTACGACGGCACCCTCATCCTGGTCAGCCACGACCGTGACTTCGTCGACCGGCTGGCCACCTCGACCATCGCCATGAACGGCCGCGGCGACATCGTCGAAACCCCCGGCGGCTGGACCGATTTCATCCGCCAGAATCCGGGATTCCTGAAGCCGGGTGCCAACCCCCGCCCGCAGGACAAGGAGGCGGCCCAACGCGCCGCCGCCGCCGACGAGGCGCGTCGGGTCGAGAAGGCGGAGCCTTCTGACCGCGCCTCCACCAGGAAGCCCGGCAAGTTGACGTTCAAGGACGCCCACCGCCTGAAAGAGCTGGAGGGCCTGCTCGTCTCCCTGCCGGTCGACATCGCCCGCCACGACGCGACCCTTTCCGACCCGGACCTCTACGCCCGCGACCGCAAGGCCTTCGACCGCGCCACCGCCAACGCCGACCGGGCGCGCGCCCTTCTGGCGGCCGCGGAAGAGGAGTGGCTGGAGCTGGAGTCGAAGCGGGAAGCTCTCGCCGGCTCCTGACTTTCGCGTTTCGACGCCCGAAATCTGCCGGATCGACCCAATTTCCGGTCTTTTTCGCGAGGCTGTGCAGAAGTCACAAGACCTTCACACAGCGAAGAAAATTCGAAAATCGTCACAGGCAGGCGAACGCCCTGCATGATTTATCCCCAAGGCCGTCCACAGACGCTCGTTCCGGACCGCTTGCCACACCTGCGGATCGGAGCGAGCTTGATCAGGCCGAGGGACACGGCGGCGCGGAAAACCGGGGAGACCCGGGGATCAAAGCGGACCGGCCCGGCTCTCTGATCGAACGCACCGGGGGGTTTCGACCTTAACGGACGGGAGACAGGATCAAGGCCCAAGGGATCCTTCGAAGGCTTCGGCCGGAGAAGACCGGAGGGAACCGGATCGGGATCGATGGACGGCGCGGGGTTCGACCTCGTGGAACGCCGGAGACCAGGAGCGCGACAGGATACAGCTGACCATCACCGGGGTTCGCCTCGCTGATGCTGAAGCCAGGGTTCTGAACCTCAATGGCCAAGTCCAACCCGGACTTGGCGAGGGGACGAGGAAAACCGGTTTGCCGGGGATCTTCGTCCCCTCGCTCAATTCCGGGCCACGGATTCCGCAAGGGCCAGCAGGGCGATATCGCGCTGGATCTCGCGCAGGGTTCCCAGACCATAGCCGTCAGCATCACCGGCGCCGTTTCGCTGCGCGGCGATCAATCCCTCCAGCGCCTCGGCGATTTCCGAAAGTGGACGGCGCGGAGCCGGTCGGCGCGCCGCCACGGCGACGAGAACGCCCATCGCACGGCCCCGCGCCTCGAGGACATCCATCCCGACATTCCGGCCGCCGCCGGCTGACCAGTGGCTGGACGCCAGCCGGCCGTTGGCGTCGGCCAGCTGCCGCGCGAAGACCAGCACCAGCGCGGGATAGGACGAGCGGAGCCCCGGCCCCAGCGCCTCGGGCTTGAGGGCGCGCGCGGTATCCACGACCGCGCTTTCGAGCGCGGGCGACAGCGCCTCGCCCCTCAGAGCGGCGACTGCCCTCACGATCGACCTCAGCCGCCCCTTCTCGAACATCCGGTCGATCCAGCCCATTGCGCCCCACTCTTCCGTTCACGCCCCCGGCGCCGACCCAGCTTCAGGGTATCTCTCACCGATGGTCAATGCGGACGGGGCGCCGCTGCCCTTCCCTTCGCCGCACCTGAGCCGTACATCACGGTCATGACCTTGCGTGGGAATCGCCGTTTCTCGCCTGACCGCCGCGCCTTGCTGGCCGGCGCCGGCGCACTGGCGGCCACGGCGGCCGTGGCGGGCTGCCAACGGTCCGAAGCCCCTGTCGACGAGGAAGGCCGCGTACGCCTGCGCTTCGCCACCGACTGGCGCGCCCAGGCCGAGCACGGCGGCTTCTACCAGGCCCTCGCCTCTGGCGCCTACGCCAAGCGCGGCTTGAACGTCGAGATCATCCAGGGCGGTCCCGGCGTCAACGTGCCCCAGTTGCTGGCCTCCGGCGCGGTCGAGCTGGGCATGGGTTCCAACAGCTTCATCCCGATGAATCTGGTCGCCGAGGGCGCCCCGGTGAAGGCCGTCGCCGCCTTCTTCCAGAAGGATCCGCAGGTCCTCATCGCCCACCCCGACCCGGCGCTGGAAAGCATCGCCGACCTCGCCGGCCGGCCCTTCCTGCTCGCCACCGCCTCGCGCGACGCCTTCTGGGTCTGGCTCAAGGCCAAGTACAACTTCACCGACGATCAGGTCCGGACCTACAATTTCAACCCCGCGCCCTTCCTCGCCGACGAGCGGGCGGTGCAGCAGGGCTATCTGACCAGCGAGCCCTGGAGCATCGAACAGGCGGCGGGCTTCGCGCCCCGGGTCTTCCTGCTGGCCGACGAGGGCTATCCCTCCTACGCCGCCATGGTTCTGGCCCCCAACGCCTTCGCCCGCGACAACGCCGCCGCCCTGCGCAGCTTCATCGCCGCCTCGGCCGAGGGCTGGCGCGACTATATCCAGGGAGACGGCAAGGCGGCGGACGCCCTGATCCGCAAGGCCAATCCCGAGATGACCCAGGCCATCCTCGACCAGGCCCGCGCCAAGCTGAAGGCCAACGGCATCGTCGACGGCGGCGATGCCGCCCTCTACGGCCTCGGCGCCATGACCGCCGACCGCTGGCAGGCGTTCTTCGACGTCACTTCCGGGGCCGGGGTCTATCCGCCCAATCTGGACTGGCGCCAGGCCTTCACCACCCAGTATCTGCCCGGCCGTGGCTGAGGCGGAGGCGGGCGCCGCGGCGTCCCTTGGCGGCGTCGTCGTCCGCTATCCCGGCCGCGCGCCGCTCGGCCCCATCGACCTGACCATAGCTCCCGGCGAGATCGTCGCCGTCGTCGGTGCCTCGGGCGCCGGAAAGTCCACTGTCCTGCGCCTGATGGCCGGCCTTGAATCGCCATCCGAAGGCGCGGTCGTCACAGCCTCCGGCCGCATCGGCTTCGTCTTCCAGTCCGCGACCCTGATGCCCTGGGCCGACGCCCTCGCCAATGTCGCCCTGCCGCTGGAATTGGCCGGGATGGCCCGATCCGAAGCCCGGGTCCGCGCCGCCGAAGCCCTGACCGCCGTCGGCCTCGGCGACCGGCTCGAAGCCCGCCCGCGCCAGCTGTCCGGCGGCATGGCCATGCGCGTCGCCCTCGCCCGCGCCCTGGCCACAGAGCCGGACCTCCTCTTGCTCGACGAGCCCTTCGCCGCCCTCGACAGCGTCACCCGTCGCCGCCTGATCGAGGATCTGCACCGCCTCTGGGCCGCCCGCGCCCCGCGCCCGGCCATCGTCTTCGTCACCCATGACGTCGAGGAGGCCGTCTACCTCGCCGACCGGGCGCTGGTGTTCGATGCCACGACTGGCCGGGTCGCGGCCGGGCTTCGGTCTCCCGGCGCCCTGCCAAGACCCGCGGGGTGGCGCGTCGACGCCGGCTATCGGGCTGCGGTCGAGACGCTGGCCGCCGCCCTCGCCAAAGCCATGCCGCCTCTCCTGACGGAGGCCGGCGCATGACCCGCCTCCTGCCGCCTCTCCTGCTCTCCGCGGTCCTCCTCATCGGCTGGGAGTTTGCCTGCCGTCTGCTCCACGTCCCGCCATGGTTCCTGCCGCCGCCCAGCGCCGTGGCCACGGCCCTGATCGAGCGCGCGCCGCTTCTCGCCGCCTCCGCCGGAGCCACCTTCTGGATGGCGCTGCAGGCCCTGGCCCTCGCCACCCTGCTCGGCGGCGGCCTGGCCCTCGCCGTCTCGCTCAGTCGCCCGGCGGAGCAGGCGGTCCGACCCCTCGCGGTCGCGCTTCAGGTCACGCCGGTGGTGGCCATCGCCCCGCTGGTGATGATCTGGGCCGGCCTGGACCACGCCGATCGGGCCGTCGTGGCGCTGGCGGCAACCGTCGCCTTCTTCCCCCTTTTCTCGGGCGTCCTCACCGGGCTGAAGTCCGCCGATCCCGATCTGGAGCGGTTGTTCGACCTCTACAGCGCCTCTCCCGTCCAGCGCCTCGTCCGTCTGCGCCTGCCCGCCGCCCTGCCTTTCGTGCTGGAGGGTTTGCGGGTCGCCGCCGGGCTGGCCGTGATCGGCGCCGTCGTGGCCGAGTTCGTCTCCGGCTCGGGCTCGACCCAGGGACTGGCTTGGCGGCTGCTCGAAGCCGGCAACCGGCTGCGCACCGCCGACATGCTGGCCGCGCTCGCCTGTCTGATGGTCATGGGTCTGTTGCTCAACGCCGTCGTCGGCCTGCTGGAACGGGCCGCGCGACGCAGACTCTCCTGACCGGACCCCGGCGCTCAACTCCCCGGCGTTAGCAACGGGTTAAGCGACGCATGACTAGCGTGAGACTCCATTACCGCGTCCGGAGACGCCCAGTTGCGCCGCGCCCCGATCCTGACGACCGCCCTGCTCGCCGCCGCGGGTACGGTGCTGTTCGCCGGCAGCGCCTCCGCCCAGAATGCCTCCCCCCCATCCGGCGAGGCCCGCGGACTGCGCTATCTGTCCTGGCCCGGCCGCGGTGAGGCCGGCCCGGCGGCCCCCGCCGCCGCTCCTGCCGCTGCCGGAAGACGCGACCTGAGACGCCCCAACACTCCCATTCCCCACGGGGGTTTCAACTCGGCCGCGCCCGTCCCCACCCGACCTGGCCTGACGCCTGCTCCCGGCGCCCGGCGCACCCTCACGCCGGCCAACGCCTGGATGAACCCTGTCGCGCCGCCGCCGGAAGCCGTGATGGCCGCACCTGCGCCGGCCGCGGCCCCGCCCGTGGCGCCCCGGCCTGCGCCAGCCCCGCCTCCCGCGCCCCAGCCCCGCGCGACTCCCGACTATCTGCCCGATCCCGGCGGCCGTGGTCAGGCCCTGCCGGCCGAACTGATCTATGCGCCGCCGCCCTCCCAGGCGCCGCCCGCCCAAAGCGAGCCGTTCGATCCGATGGCGCCGCGTCGCGATGCGCCGATCTTCCGCATGCAGCAGGACGCGCCCGCCCCGGCTCCGGTCGCCGCGCCCCCGGTCATCGACCCCGCCGGCGTAACTCCCCGCCCGGCTGCGCCCCAACCGCGTCGGGTCGCTGAGGTCAGCAACAGCGGCGAACGCCCGCCGACCCAGGGCGGCCGCTATTATTCGGTCCATCGTCAGAACGGTCGGCAGCCGGACGCCCTGGAAATGCCCGCGCCGAACTATGTGGACGCCCTGGTCGTGACCATGCCCGAGACCATCGCCTCGCAGGATCTGGCTGCACCCGAACAGGGTCCGACCCTGATCCGCGACGCCCAGGGCCGTATACGCCACGCGCCCGCCGCCTCCGACGGGGACCATCAGTGACAGTTGCGTCGACGCCCTCCCGCCTGCCCGAGCTGATCGCCATGGCCGAAGAGGGGTCGAGCGAGAAGCGCCGCGCCCTGCTGCGTGAACTGACCGAGCATTTCTTTGGAACCTCGGCCCGCAGCGCCACCGAAGACACCCTCTACGGATCCGTCCTGACCAGCCTCGCGGCTGACATGGAGACCGCGGTACGCGCCGAACTGTCCGCCCGGTTCGCGAATGCGCCCGATGCGCCCCATGCCCTGATCCGCAGACTGGCCAATGACGAGGCCGCCGTCGCCGAAGCCGTGCTCACGACCTCGCCGGTCCTGACCGACGAAGACCTGCTGGGCGTGGTCCGCAGCCATGGCCAGGCGCATATGCGCGCCGTCTCGGCCCGCCCGTCGGTGTCCGAGGCCGTGTCCGAGGTCATCGTCGAACGCGGCGACGACGAGACTCTCGGCGCCCTGCTGCGCAACGACGGCGCCCAGCTGTCGCGCAAGTCGTCCGAGGCAGCCGTCGAGCGGGCGCGGGTCAATCCGGCGCTGCACGAGGCCACGGTATCCCGCGCCGGCTTGCCGGCTGATCTGCTCAACGAGATGTATTTCGTCGTCGAGGCGCGGCTGCGGACGCGCATCCTCGAACAGAACGCCCGGATGGATCCGGCTCTGCTGGAAAGCGCCCTGGCCGCCGGCCGGGCCCGCATCGCCACGGACGACGGCGCCCTGCCCGCCGACTACGCTGAGTGCTCGGCCTATGTCGAAGAGCTCAAGGCCGCCGGTCAGCTGACGCCGCAGATGCTGGCGCGGTTCCTGCGCTCAGGGGGTACGACCTCGTTCCTGATCGCCCTGGCCCAGTTGTCCGACATCGACTTCCACACCGCCCGCCAGATCATCGAGCGGCGCGAACTCGACGCCCTGGCCGTAGTCTGCAAGGCCGCCGATCTCGATCGGGCCCTGTTCCTCACCTATGCGGTGGTGCTGCTGAACGACGACGGAGACGCCATGGCCAAGGCTCACTCCTACGCCCGGATGTACGCCGAACTGAGCCGCGACGCCGCCCTCCGGACCCTGCGCTTCTGGCGCATGCGTCGCGGAGCCGCGGCCGCGTAGCGAGTGATGAGTGGCTAGTGGCTAGTGGCTAGTGGTCAGTGATTGCCGCTCCACGGCTGGCGGAAGGGCGGCGCCGTCAGCACCGTCTCGCAGGCGTCGGCCAGCCACTAGCCACTAGCCACTCAACCAACCCCCGACCAGAAAAACGCCCGCCCCCATCGCCGAGGACGGGCGCTTCTCGAACAACGTCCGGATTACTTCTTGGCGCGGCCCGCGGCGGCGCGGGCGGGTTTGCGGCCGCCCTGGCCCAGGCCCATCTGCTTGGCGAGGTCCGAACGCGCCTTGGCGTAGTTCGGGGCGACCATCGGATAGTCTTTCGCCAGACCCCATTTCGCCCGGTATTCCTCGGGGCTCATGTTGTATTTGGTGCGCAGGTGACGCTTCAGCGATTTGAACTTGCGGCCGTCTTCCAGGCAGATCAGGAAATCGGGCGTGATCGACTTGCGTACCGGTACAGCCGGGTCCTTGACCTCAGGCTCAGGCTCGACAGCGCCAGTCGAGACCTGGGTCAGGGCGGCGTGGATGCTGGAGATCAGGCCCGGCACTTCCGACGCCTGCACATTGTTGTTGCCGACATAGGCCGACACGATGTCCGCAGTCATCTCGAGGAGTTGAGCGTTGTCTTCCATGGGCCGGCCTCACCTTGATTGCTTGTTTCTCGACTGAATCAGCCGTTGGCGAGTTCAATAGATTTGTTCCCTTGTGAAAGCAACATCGGGTTCCATGCTCGGAAATAGCTCTCCGAAGTGTTTGAAAGTTCACTATAGATAGCGGCGTCCGGCGTGCTTCGGGTGCTCAGCGTCCGAAGTTGTCCGCCAGCGCGAGCATGGCCGCGCGCTCGGGCGCCGAGTAGTTGTCCAGCCCCTCTTCTTCGCCATCGCGGATGGCCCTCAGAAGCGCCGGCGTCAGGGCTGAAGACAGCGACCAGTTCCAGTAACGCAAAACCGTCTGCGCCCGGTCGACCGCCAGCATGTCATAGGTGATCCGCACCCGGTCCCAGGCCGGATGGACCGAGCCGTCCGCCGCCGTCTCGGGTCGACGCATCGATCGCCACAGATTGGCCAGATCGCTCTTGCCCAGCCCCGTCGCCTTGCAGAGGATCGCCAGCGGTTCGCCGCCCGGATCGCCCATGATCTTGGCGCCCGTGACCGGCTTGACCCCCGACAGATAGGCGATCTCTGTCGCCACCTCGCGGTTCAGCCCACGCTCGGCGGCCGCGGCTACGGCCTGTTCCAGTCCGCCATAGGGGCTCTTGGCGATCGCCGCCCGGTTCCGCTGCCGCCGCTCGATAAACTGCAGCGCCTTGCGCGACACAGGATCCTGCCAGTTCTCCGCCGCCGCCATGGCGAAGACATCCTCGGACACCTCCTGCATGACCTCCCGCGACACGGCGAACCGCTGCAGAATGGTGCGGCGATCCTCTGGACCACACCACCAGAACATCACATAAGCGCCCGACGGACGCAGTTCGGGACGCTTCAGCGTCGGGCCGCACAACTGCGGCTCCTGCCGGCTCAGGCTGACGACGCCCTCGATCGCCGTCTGGCTCAGGCGGGCCGTGCCGTTGCGAAGCACTGCTTCGATCACATGGCTCTCGCCGAAACTCAGCAGGGTCTCGGTGACCACCTCGGACAACGCCCGCCGACTGGCCATCAGGAAGCGGTGCGCGGGGCTGGCGTCGCGCGCGCAGGCCACCAGGTCCGCATCCGACAGCGAGGCGCACTGTTCGATCAGCAGGCCGGCGATCTCCGGATCGTCACGCAGCAGCATCCGCGCCAGGGCGTTGGGCAGTTCGGCCAGGGGGGCCAGCCGGGAGGCCACCCGCCGGCGGTCCTCGGGCGAGGCCAGCCGCAGCATCTCGACCAGCAGGTCGCCGGTGACGGCGCGCTCGAAGGCATTGATCCGGCTGGCGGGCAGGGACACCACATCGGCCAGGCGTTTCAGCAACGCATGACGCGCGCGGAATCCACCTTCCGGGGCGGCCTCCTCAGGGCTGGTCGCGGTCTCGGACATGTCCCGCGAATCGTAGGGCCACGCCGGTTAACCGGCTGTGACGGTCAGTCGAAGGCCGTCCAGGCAGCGCGACTGTCGCCGGTCAGGGCGAAGTCCGCCTCGACCGTCCCGGCGTCGCGGAAGGACAGTGTCAAACGGACCCGCCCGTCGACAGCCTTCGCCGGATCGAAATTTATCAGCATGAAGTGCAGGCTGGTTCCCGGCCGTACGTCCAGCGCGCCGTTACCGGGAACCGTCCAGTTCGGGTCGTCGATCATGCTTCCGCCCGTTTCCGTGCGCACCACGCGGTGGAACTCGATCGTGTCGGCGCAGGCGCAGGAGGCATCGACCAGCTCGTCCGCCACCGGGGAGCCGTTGCGGATGCGCACATAACCGGCCGAGTCCTCACCGGCGACGCCCGAGGTCGCCACGATCCGCCGGGTCAGGTCCAACGGCCCCGCCGAGGCCGAGGCCTCCCGCGCAACGGAGGCCAGCACCGGCATGACGGGGACCGCCGAGGCGTCTTCGCGATAGTCAAACCCGCCCTTTTCGACCCACTCACCGTTTTCCTGCTGGGAGCTGCGCGCGCGATGAACACCGTCGGCGCCCATCACCAGGGTGGAGCGGATGGGCGGAAAGCCGTCGAGGCCGTGCACCGTCTCCTCGGCCTCGAACGCGCCGGGGCCCGTCGGCCGCATGACGCCGGTGGTATGGAAGCCGCCCGAGGTGAAATAGTGGAAGATGTAGCCCCCGCTCGCCCGGTCCCGGAAGATCAGGGTCTCCCCCGCATAAGCCCCCCCGCCCACGGAATGGACCACGCGCACCGCATGGCCGCCGACAGCCCAGTCCCAGCGCTGGATATCCTCGACAGCCTCGGGTCCGGTGCCTACGCCCCGCCAGGTCTTTCCGACCAGATGCTCGAACGGGGCATAGGCCGCCCGGCCGACGCCCGGCGCCGGCAATTCCGCGACCTGGGCGACAGCGGACAGGCCGGGCGCCGCAAAGGCCAGTGACAGGGCGACGGCGGCGATCAGTCGAATTTTCATGGCGCGGATCTTCCCCTCAAACGGTCTCGGGCCGGCGCGCGGCGCGGGCCAGAAGCATGTCGAAATGGTCGCGCAGGGCGGAGACCCCGCGGTCGAAATAGCCGACGTCGCGATGGGTCCGGGCCTGCATCACCCCGCCCTCCATGGTCGTCAGCACGAACTCGGCCAGCGCCTGCTTGTCGACGCCCGTCGGCAAACGGTCGCCGGCGGCATCAAGGCATTTCATGATCGCCCCGACCCAGCCGGTGAAGTTGACTGCCAGCAGGTCGCGCACCACCGGGTCCGCCTCATGCAGCTCCAGCGCCAGACTGCCGATCGGGCAGCCATAGGTGCAGTCGGTCTCGAGGATCAGCCAGCGGTACCGCGCCAGCAGGGCGAAGATGCGCTCGACGGGATCGTCCACCCCCTCCCAGGCCGGATCGACCAGGTTCTCGTACAGCCCGTCGCGATAGGCCTCGAGCACGGCGATCAGCACGTCCTGCTTGCCCGGAAACACATGGTACAGGCTGCCGGCGTTCAGCTGGGTCCGGCTCAGGATGTCGGCGATCGAGGTCGAATTGTAGCCCTTGGCCCAGAACAGCTCCATCGCCGCCATCACGATCCGGGTGCGGACATCGGGCGCGCCGCTCACGCCGCTGCCCAGGCCTGTCTGATCCAGCCCTCGACCTCTGCGTCGATCTCGTCGGCCGAGGCGATGCGGACCCGGTGGGTGACCATGGCGTTCCACGACCCCGCCGCCTCCAGCCGTCCCGACGGCTGGACCCCTTTCAGGCTGAGCCCAAGATCCAGCCGGTCCTTGGTCGACGGTTGCGCCAGGCCGAACTGCTTGTTCCGGCGGAAGCTGACATAGCCCTTCTTCGGCGCGAACTGGGCGCCCTCCAGCCCCGACACGATGCCCGCGATCCGGTCATAGGCCGGGCGCATCGCCGCCTTCGGCCCGGCGAACATGGCCTCCATCAGGGCGGCGTCGTCGCTGGACCCGGCGTCCGAAGCGAAGGTCTTGTGCGCCACCAGATTGGCGTAGCCGTGCCCCAGCCCGTGCTCGGCCTTCAGCCAGGACACCAGCCCACCGTGCTTCACCTGTCCGCTGGTCCTGGCCAGCGCCAGCCATTCGTCCAGCGACTGGCCGGTCTTCGCCTTCAGATTGGCGATCATGGCAGCCGTTTCGGCCTGAGGGTCAGCCATGCTTCATCTCCCGTTCCCGAGCCCTATTGAATGCTCGTTCAAGAACCGGAGTCAACGAAAACTTGAACGGTCGTTCAAACGGCCGTCACAGCCCCTCGAACAACGCCGTCGACAGATAACGTTCCGCGAAGCTGGGGATGATCACCACGATCGTCTTGCCTGCGTTCTCGTCCAGCGCAGCCTGACGGAAGGCGGCGACCAGGGCGGCGCCCGATGAAATGCCGACGGGAATCCCCTCCGTCCGCGCCGCCTTGCGGGCCATGTCGAAGGCGTCCTCATTGGACACCTGTTCAACCCCGTCGATGACAGAGCGATCGACGATCGAGGGGATGAAGCCCGCCCCGATGCCTTGAATCTTGTGCGGCCCGGGCTCCCCACCCGACAGCACCGGCGAGGCCGTCGGCTCGACCGCGATCATGCGCAGCGAGGGCTTGCGCGCCTTCAGCACCTGGCCGACGCCGGTGATGGTGCCGCCGGTTCCGACGCCCGAGATGATGATGTCCACGGCGCCCGCGGTGTCGTTCCATATCTCCTCGGCCGTCGAGACGCGGTGAATGGCCGGATTGGCCGGGTTGTCGAACTGGGCCGGGATGACCGCACCGGGCGTCCGGTCCCTCAGCTCCATGGCCATGGCGATGGCCCCCTTCATCCCCTTCTCCGCGGGCGTCAGCACCAGTTCGGCGCCCAGCAGGGCCAGCATCTTGCGCCGCTCCATCGACATGCTCTCCGGCATGACGAGGATCAGCCGATAGCCCTTGGCCGCCGCCACAAAGGCCAGGGCGATGCCGGTGTTGCCGCTCGTCGGCTCGATCAGGACGGTGTCAGGCTTGATATGCCCCGCCTGCTCCAGCGCCTCGATCATCGCCACCCCGATCCGGTCCTTGACCGAGGCCATGGGGTTGAAGAACTCCAGCTTGGCCAGCACGGTCGCCTTCGGGTTCATCTCGGCCGACAACCGCGGCAGCCCGACCAGCGGGGTGTCGCCGATCGTGTCGAGGATCGAGGCGAACACCTTGCCGCGACCGGCTTTCTGGTGGCGCGAGGCGTCGTATTCGGACATCGGAGTCTCCGTGCGGGCGTTCAGCGAGAGATAGGGTTTTTAGCGCGGTCGCAAGTCTGTCGACGCGATTTTCCACGCCATCAGCATCCTCCACCGCGCGCGGCGGACCAACCGACTTCAGGGCGTGGCGCCGTTGGCGCCGCCGACTGTCGGTTGTATCAGCTTGGTCAACCCCGTTCTATGCGAGGGGCTGTGGGGGGTTCCAATGCGCATCGTTTCCGCGAGCGGACTGATCGGCCTGTGTTTCGGCCTCGTCCTGATGCTGATGCCCGGTTCAGTCTGGGCCGGAGATGAGGTGCTCCGCGGGCCCGTGCCGGCCTGGGTCATAGCGACCACGGAAGGCGCGCCGGACGTCGCCAGCGGCGCCGACGAGGGCATCCGCATCCTCCTGTTCGACAACCAGGTCCGGAGCGACCGCGACGGGGAGGCTTCCTATATGCGCTTTCGCAGCATGGCGCTTTCCCCCCAGGCGCTGCCGCTCCTCGGGAATGTCGGAGTAGCCTGGAGCCCGGCAAGCCAGGAGGTGACAGTCCATCACGTCAGCATCATCCGTGACGGGCAGACCATCGATGTGCTCGCCGACCAGACATTCGAGACCCTGCGTCGCGAGCAGAACCTCGAACAGGCCATGCTGGACGGCCTGATGACTGCGGTGCTGCAACCGTCCGGCCTGCGTATCGGGGACATACTCGACGTGGCCTACACGGTGGTGTCACGTGACCCCGTGATCGGCGGTCATTTCGAGCAGTCGCTTGACCTCAACCTGCCGGCGGTCGTCGATCAGGTCCGTTATCGCGCCTCATGGCCGACGGCCCTTCCCGTTCGGCTTCGAGCCGCCAATGACTGGGTTCCCTTGCCTGTTCGTCGCGAGGGCGACCGGTCCGTGGTCGAGCTCCGGCTGAATTCGCTTCAGCCGATCCTCGTGCCGGACGATATTCCGACCCGGCTTCGCGCCGTGCGCCAGCTCGAACTCACCGACTACCGCGACTGGTCTGATATCGCGGTGGCACTGAAGCCGCTCTACGACCGGGGGCGCCGGCTCGAACCGGACTCACCGCTGCAAGCCGAAATCGAACGCATCCGCCTTCTGTCCGACGACCCGGCGATCCGTGCTGCGGCCGCCCTGCGACTGGTCCAGGACCAGGTCCGCTATGTCGCCCTGATGATGGGAGAAGGCGCCCTCACACCAGCCACGGCGGACGAAACCTGGGCCAGACGTTTCGGCGACTGCAAGGCCAAGACAGTGCTGCTGCTCGCGATCCTCGACGCCCTGGACATCGAGGCCCAGCCCGCGGCGGTCAGCATCCTCAATGGCGACGGACTGAACGAACGTCTGCCGATGATGTCCGCCTTCGACCATGTGCTCGTTCGCGCCGTGGTCGACGGCCAGGTGTTCTGGCTGGACGGAACCCGCACCGGCGACCGGCGCCTCGCGGACATGGCCGTTCCACGGTTCAGCTGGGCTTTGCCGCTCACGGGTGGCGACGCGCGCCTCGAGCCTCTCCCGGTCGCGCCGCGCACGATACCTGACTCTGAAACCGTCATCGCATTTGACGCTTCGGCCGGCCTCTATTCGCCAGCGACGATAAGGGCGACCACGACCCTTCGCGGCGACAGCGCTGCGGCGCTCGGCGGCCAGATCGGGCTCATATCGGCTTCGCAGAGAGATCAGGGGCTGCGGTCTCTCTGGTCCACACAGCTGCCCGATCCCACTATAACCGAGGTCGGCTCGACCTATGACGCCGATACCAACGTCCTGACCCTGACGATGTCCGGCACGATGACCCTGAACTGGAGTTCCACGGGCCTTGTGCCGCCCGGCGCCAGCTATGTGCCGGTCACCAGTCAGGAGCGATCCGAAGGTCCGTTCCGAAACGCCCCCTACGCGATCAATCATCCTGCCTTTACACGGTCGGTCGTGACCCTTCGCCTGCCGGAGGGCGGGCGGGGATTCCGGGTGTCGGGTGGGGAGGTCGAGCGGACCGAACTGGGCCACCACCTGCGCCGCGCCGTCAGCCTCGAAGCAGATCTCGTCACAGTCGACATCACGCTCCGCAGCCTGGTCAGCGAAATCCCGGCAGCCGAAGCAGACCAGATCAGGGTTGAGGCAGCAGCGAGACCTTACGATCCCCCGCGCATCTTCCCGCCCACGGGCTACCGTCCCTCGGAGGCTGACAGGAACGCCTGGGCCGCGGATGAACCGACGACGGCCAGCGGATGGCTCGACCGGGCCTTTGCGCTCTCCCGGAGTGGTGACACGGACGAGGCCGTCCAGGCGGCGGCCCGGGCAATCGCGCTCGAACCGGAAAACAGCTCCGCCTGGGCCAACCGCGGGGTCTATCGCTTCTGGCAGGGCGACCTCACCGGGGCTGCGGAGGATCTGGCGAAGGCGGTCGACATCGACCCCTCAGAGCGGATCGCCATGAACGGTCATGCCCTGCTCGCGATGTACGAGCACCGCTTCGACGACGCGGTAATCGAGCTTTCCCGAGCCCTGCGTCAGGCGCCAGGCGATGACTTCGCACTCCGAACCCGCGCCGACGCCTATGTCGGCCTGGAGCAGTATGACCGCGCCTTGCGGGACGTCGACACCCTGATCACGGCCCGGCCCGCCGAAAGTTCGCTGAAGCTGCTGCGCATCCGGGTTCTGGGACAGGCCGGCCGCACGGCCGAAGCCGACGCGGCGATGGACGCCCTCGCCGAGGCCGAGCCGTCCAACCCCGGGGTCCTGCTGAACCAGGCCGCGCTCAAGGTCGAGCGCGGCGACTTCCAGTCGGCGTCCGACATCCTCGACCGTGTGCTCGCGTTCGCCCCGTCGAACCCGGAGTCAGCCCTGCTGCTCAGGGCCGAAGCCTCTATCGGCCTGGGTCGGCTGGACGACGCCGCGAGGGACTTCGCCCGAGTCCGGGACGCTCACCCTGACGACGCCCAGAGGCTGAACTCGTTGTGCTGGACCGCCGCGAGGGCGGGGGTCCTGCTGGATCAGGCGCGTCGCGACTGTGACGCCGCGCTCGCCATCTGGCCGGGCAGCCCGGCGATCTTGGACAGTCGCGGCCGGGTGCTGCTGCAGCAGGGCGATCTGGCTGGTGCCCTTGCAGCCTATGAATCGGCTCTGGCTCTCGAACCCCAACAGTCGGCGTCGCTTTACGGACGAGGTCTGACTCGGATTGCTCTCGGCGACATCGAGGCGGGAGAGGCCGACAAGGCCGCCGCGATCGCGATCGACCCCGAGGCCGCCACCGATTTCGAGTCCTATCCGCCTCGTTGAGGTGGCCGCAACGCCCTGAATTTAACCCGGCGTTAAGCATGATGGCCCTTTCTTGCAGGTCCGCGGTGGCCGGCCCTTCGGGACCTCCCGACCCGACGCGGCCAGTTCCGGGGTCCTCCAGTTGCACGCTCTCGCCGCCGCCGTTGAAGCGATCGATCCGCTGGTCGTGACCGGCAAGGTCGCGGGCGTGAACGGCCTGCTGATCGAGTCCCGGGGCGGACTGTCGCGCCTGTCGGTCGGGGCCCGGGCCGAGATAGAGCGCCGCCACCTGTCGCCCCTGCCCGCCGAGGTCGTCGGCTTCCGCGACGCCAAGGCCCTGCTGATGCCGTTCGGCCCGGTCGAAGGCGTGGCCCCCGGGGCCGACATCCGCATCGTCTCCGCCGCCGCCAGCGTCCGCCCGACCACCGCCTGGCTCGGGCGCATCATCGACGCCTTCGGCCAGCCCATCGACGGCAAGGGGCCCCTGCCCCAGGGGCCCGCCGCCTACCCCCTGCGCGCGCCCCCTCCGCCCGCCCATTCGCGCGGCCGTGTCGGCGAGCGTCTCGATCTCGGCGTCCGCGCCATGGACGTCTTCACCACCACCTGCCGCGGCCAGCGCCTCGGCATCTTCGCCGGCTCCGGCGTCGGCAAGTCGGTGCTGCTGTCCATGCTGGCGCGTCAGGCCACCTGCGACGTGGTCGTCGTCGGCCTGATCGGCGAACGGGGCCGGGAGGTCCGCGAATTCATCGAGGAGACCCTCGGCGAGGAAGGCCTGCGCCGCGCGATCGTCGTGGTCGCCACCTCGGACGAACCGGCCCTGAAGCGCCGGCAGGCCGCCTATATGACCATGGCGATCTCGGAATATCTGCGCGACCAGGATCTCGAGGTCCTGTGCCTGATGGACTCGGTCACCCGCTTCGCCATGGCCCAGCGCGAGATCGGCCTGGCCGCCGGCGAGCCTCCGACCACCAAGGGCTATACGCCCACCGTCTTCACCGAACTGCCCAAGCTGCTGGAGCGCGCCGGACCGGGTCCGGTGCGGCCCGACGGCACCACGGCGGGGCCGATCACCGCCATGTTCACCGTCCTCGTCGACGGCGGCGACCATGACGAACCCATCGCCGACGCCGTCCGAGGCATCCTCGACGGCCACATCGTCATGGACCGCAAGATCGCCGAGCGCGGCCGCTTTCCGGCCATCGACGTCCTGAAATCCGTCAGCCGCACCCTGCCCGCCTGCCAGACCCCGCCGGAGCGCGAGTTGAACAAACGCGCCCGCCAGTGCCTGTCGGACTACGGCAATATGGAAGAACTGATCCGCATCGGCGCCTACCGCGCCGGGGCCGATCCCATGGTCGACCGCGCCATCGCCCTGAACCCGGCGCTGGAGGCCTTCCTCGGCCAGGACAAGGACGATCACACCGGTCTTTCCGATTCCTTTACCCGGCTGGAAGCAATTCTGAATCAGGGCATGGTCCAGTGACCCTGACCCTCTGGAGCGCGTACGCATGAGCAACTGGGCCCAATCGCTGATCCGGATCTCCAACTATGAGGTCGAGACGCTGCAGAAGCGCCTCGCCGAGATCACCGCCCGCCGCGCCTCCGCCGAAATGCGCATCGCCGTGCTCGAGGCCGAGGCCGAGATCGAGCAGGACCGCGCCCGTGACGACGCCGACGCCGCCATGATGCTGCAGGCCTATCTGAACGGCTGGAAACTGCGCAAGGGCGCGGCCGAAGCCGACGTCGTGGTCATCGACGCCGAGGAGGAAGGCGCCCGCGACGCCCTGACCGGCGCCTTCGAAGAGCTCAAGAAATTCGAACACGTCGCCGAAATGACCCGGCTCAACGCCGTCATCGCCGCCGGCAAGCGCGAGACGGCCGCATTCGACGAACTGGGCTTGAGGCGGCGTGCGGGCTGATCCGCCCGGACTGAACCGCCGCGCCGTCCTCGCCGCGCCGCTGGCCCTTGCCGCCTGTGACCGCTTCGCCTCGGCCCAGACCCCGGCGGGTCCGCTGGCCCCGGCGCTGAAATCCATCCTGCCCTGTCCCTTCGGCGCGACGGGCATGACCTGGCAACTCGACCAGCCCGACTGGGTCGAGCAGATGCTGCGCCATTGCTCCCAGCTGACCCCCGAGTGGGAGCAGAAGATGGAGCGCACCCTCGGCCCCGGATTCAGCTACGATTTCGAGCCTTCCGACCGGGTCGTCGCCTTCGCGCGTGACAATGGCCTGCGTGTCCACGGTCATACGGTGATCTGGTATTCACAGGGCGCCGACGTCTTCGATGACGCGAAGCTGTCCCGCGCCCGCTTCGCCGCCGAGTACGACCGCTACATCTCCACCTTCGTCGGCCGGTACCGGGGTCGGATGGCCGGCTGGGACGTGGTCAACGAACCGGTGGCCGAGGACGGCGACGGCCTGCGCGAATGCCACTGGAGCCGGGCGCTGGGCATGGACGGCTATATGGTCCGCGCCTTTGAACAGGCGAAGGCCGCCGATCCGGACGCGGTCCTGTTTCTCAACGAATACAATCTCGAGAACCTCCCCCGGAAGGGCGCGACCTTCCTGAGGCTGGTCGAGCGGCTGCTGAAGCTCGGGGCGCCGATCGGCGGCATCGGCACCCAGTCCCACCTCGATATCGAGATCCCGGCCGGACAGATCACCGCCTTCATGCGCGACGCGGCCTCGCTTGGTCTGCCGATCCATGTGTCGGAGCTGGACTTCCCGATGGAGCGGGACGGCGGCCGGATGCCCGACCTGCGCACAACGGCCCAGAAGCGCGCCCAGCAGGTCGCCCGCGTCGGCGAACTGGCCGAGGCCTTCATGGCCCTGCCCGAGCGCCAGCGCTACGCCTTCACCACCTGGGGCCTGCGCGACACGGACAGCTGGCTGGTCCGGGCCGAGGGCAAGAATCGCCCCGACGAAAGCGCCCTGCTTCTTGATGCGCAGGGCCGGGCCAATCCGGCGTACCAGGCCGTGGCCGAGGCGTTCAGGGGCTAGGCCAGGACCGCCTCGATCCCCGCGGCCGCCAATTCGACCAGCAGGGCCTCGACCGCCCCCTCGACCTTCGCGAGGGTGCGCCCTCGCACCACCAGATGCGTCCCGATCTCGCCGACCGAACCGTGGCCGAACGGATAGCTGCCGAAGCTGATCTCGCGCTCAAGCCGCGCCGCCGCGGCCAGCAGGTCCGCGACGGCTCCCTCGCCAACGCCTGTCACCCTGATGGTCCGCGCATGCACCACCGCCCCGGTGCGCAGCCGCGGGGCCACATCCTCGAGCATGGCCGTCATGATCTTCGGCACCCCGGCCATGACGAAGACATTGCCGACCTGAAACCCCGGCGCGTCTGTCACCGGATTGGCGATCAGCGTCCCGCCCTCCGGTATCCGCGCCATCCGCCGCCGCGCCGCATTGAAGTCATCGCCATAGCGCCGCTCAAGGATCGCCACCGCATCGGGATGTTCAGGCAGGGCCACGCCGAAGGCCGTCGCCACAGCGTCGGCCGTGATGTCGTCATGCGTGGGCCCGATGCCGCCGGTGGTGAAGACATAGTCGTGGGCGGCTCTCAAGGCGTTCAGGCTGTCGACGATCTGCGCCTTGCGGTCGCCGATGGTCCGCGCTTCCAGCAGGTCGATCCCCAGCGCCGCCAGGAACCGGGCGAGGGTGTTCAGATTGGTGTCCTGCGTCCTTCCGGACAGGACTTCGTCGCCGATGATCAGGACAGCGGCGGTAGGGGAGGATTCGGTCATCTCCGCACGCTAGACTGCCGCAGTCGTCCGGTCATCGTGTCGCCTTGAGCATCTGTGCTATGATGGCCATCTGAACCGAGCCTGCCGCCTCCCGAAAGCCCCCGATGTACGAGACCCCCGAACTGGACAGCGACGCCTTCGTCCGCACCCACGAGATTCGCGTCTATGAAGGCGACGAGGCGTGGGAGGGCATGCGTGCGGCCGGCCGTCTGGTGGGACAGGCGCTGGACATGATCACCCCGTTCGTGGTCCCCGGCGTGACCACAGGCGAACTCGACGACCGCATCCGCGAGTTCACCCTGGACCACGGCGCCCTGCCCGCCTGCCTCGGCTACAAGGGCTATGAGAAGACGATCTGCACCTCGATCAACCACGTCGTCTGCCACGGCATTCCGGGCGACCGGGTCCTCAAGGACGGCGACATCGTCAATATCGACCACACCGTCATCGTCGACGGCTGGCACGGCGACTCCAGCCGCATGTATGCGGTCGGCGAGATCAACGCCCGCGCCCGCAAGCTCATCGACGTGACCTATGACTCGCTCGAGGCCGGTCTGGCGATGATCAAGCCGGGCAACACCTTCGGCGACATCGGCTACGCCATCCAGCAGGTCGTCGAGGCCAACCGCATGTCGGTGGTCCGCGACTTCTGCGGCCACGGCATCGGCCGCCTGTTCCACGACAGCCCCAACGTCCTGCACTACGGCCGCCGCGGCGAGGGCGCGACGCTCAAGCCCGGCATGTTCTTCACCGTCGAGCCGATGGTGAACCTGGGCAAGCCGCACGTGAAGGTCCTGTCCGACGGCTGGACCGCCGTGACCCGCGACAAGTCCCTGTCGGCCCAGTGCGAACACTCCGTGGGCGTGACCGAGACCGGCGTGGAGCTGTTCAGCGCCAGTTCGGCCGGGCTGTTCCGGCCGAAATTCGGTTGATCCGCCTCCCGGGCTGATCCCGCTGGACGTTCGCCTTTTGTTCTGACATCGTACCTCCGATTGAACCGGAGGCCGCCTTGTCCAGCGTGCTGCCCTTTCCGAGTCTGCCGACCCGCGCGCCCGTCGCGGGTGCGAAGCCCCCATCCACGCCCAAACCGCACCACACGGGCCACCGCGAACGCCTGCGCGACCGGGCGCGCGGGGCCGGGATCCATCACCTGCCCGACTATGAACTGCTCGAACTCTTCCTGTTTCGCAGCCAGCCGCAGGGCGACGTCAAGCCGATCGCCAAGGCCCTGCTGGCGCGGTTCGGCTCGCTGGCGGCGGTGCTCGCCGCCCCTGTCGAGGACCTGGGCACGGTCAAGGCCGAGGACTCGAAGGGCCGGACGAAGGGCGTGGGCGCAGAGACCGCGCTGGACCTCGCCGCCCTGCATGAGGTCGCGCGCCGGGTCATCAAGGAAGAGGCCGCCAAACGCACCGTCATCTCGTCGTGGACCGCCCTGGTCGCCTATGTCCGGCTGTCGCTACAGCATGAGGCGCGCGAGCAGTTCCGGGTGCTGTACCTCGACAACCGCAACCAGCTGATCCTCGACGAAATCCAGAACCGCGGCACCGTCGACCACGCTCCGGTCTATCCGCGCGAGGTCGTGCGCCGGGCGCTGGAGCTGTCGGCCAAGGCGATGATCATCGTCCACAATCACCCGTCCGGCGACCCGACCCCGTCCCGGCCCGACATCCACATGACCCGCCAGATCGTCGAGGCCGCCAGGGCGCTGGACCTCAGCGTCCACGACCATCTGATCGTCGGCCGCGACGGCGTGGCCAGCTTCAAGCAGCTGGGGTTGATGTGAGCGGCGGGACCGGTCGCGCCGACGCGGCTGACAGGGCGGCGGCGAGGGCCACGGCCCGGTTCGCGCCGTCCATGGCGATTTCCACGTCGGGCGTGATGCCTTCAATTTCATTGGTCCCGTCATTGAGGAACCGGGCGCAGTTGGGCGCCATCACATCCAGGGATCCGGCCTGCAGCCGTATGCGGCCGCCGCCATTCACATAGCCGCAACCGGCTCCGGCGGTGCGCGCGCCAAGCACCAAGGCGACACGGTTCTGCTGCAGCCAGGCGACGAAGTCCTCGGACGCCGAGCCCGTCTCATGATCGACGAGGATGAACAGCGGGCCCACCCAGTGGCCGTTTCCGGTCAATCGCAACGGCTCACCGGCCGGCGCCAGCACGGGGCAGACCGGCTCGCCGCGCCAGATGGCCGACCGGTCGCAGGCCGGATCGACAAGCCGCCCGGCGGGCCTGACCAGGGTCTGGTCGGTCATCAGGGCGACCACCTCGGTGACCCATTCCGTGCCGCCGCCATTGCCGGTCAGATCCACCAGAAGCCGCCGCGCGCCGCGTGCCTTAAGGTCGTCGATGGCCTCCATGAGGCTCTGCTGGAGACGGGCGCGGACGGCCATGCGCAGGCCACGGGCGGTCATGCCGGGGCGGAACGCTTCGCGGCAGGCCGCCAGATAAGAGTCTTCGCCCAGGGCCGCGATGCGCAGCACGCCCAGGTCGCCGGCGACGCCGGTGGCGAACGGGCCGTCCCGCAACGGGGCCCAGCCCGGCAGCCGGTTGAAGGGAAACCGGAAGCGAGGGTTCCCCACCTGTAGCCGGCGGCCTCGCAGGAGGCGACCGCGGCGGGCGGGTCGGGAAGGCGCGGCACGGCCGCCGGGCCTGCAGTGCCCGGCGGGCTGGAGCGGTCGCCGCGAACCAGCTTCAGATGGGGGTCCTCAAAGGCGCCGATGAACCGACGCAGTGCTGCGGCGGCCTGACCATCGGATCGGGCGCGCTCGATGGCCGCGCCTGTTTCGGCGTCCAGCGCCGCGAGGTCGAGGCCGCGATGGGAAACGATCCAGTCGAGGTTGGCATAGCGCTGCGCCATCTCCTGCTTGAGATGCTGGAAATCCCTGCGCCAGCCCGCGACGTCGAACGTCGCACCGCCCGACGCCGGGGCCGCCGATGCCAGGCCAAGGATCAGGGCTGACAGAACCGACACGGAGCGTCTCGCCCGGCTCGTGATCGCATGCCGCCGGGCGTCAAAGGTCGCCATAAAAACCCTCCGGGCGTCATCTCCCGACCGCAGGATACAACCAATATCATGGCGGGACGGTTCGACAAGCGAGGGAACCGGACGGGCCCCTCGCACAGCGCCCGGAGCTCCACCTCCACGACCCCGTCCGGTTGACCCTCGACCCGATCCAGAATCGCGGCACCATCGGTCATGCTCGGGTCCATCCGCGCGCGATGGTGCGCCGGGCGCTGGAGCTGTCGGCCAAGTCGATGATCATCGTCCACAATCACCTGATCGGCCACGACGGCGGGGCCGGCTTCAAACAACCGGGACAGCCGTGAGCGGCCCCTCGCGCAGAACCCTGCTGGCCGCCGCCCCTGTCGCGGCGCTCGCGACCTCCGCCCTTGCCCAAACCGCCGCTCCCGCCGTCATGGTCTCGACCTGGGACTTCGGCGCCGCCGCCAATGCCGCCGGCATCGCCGCGCGGGCGAACGGCGGCTCGGCGCTGGACATGGTTGAGGCCGGCGGCCGCGTGGCGGAAGCGGACGAGAGCAATTCCTCGGTCGGTCTGGGCGGCCTGCCCGATCGCGACGGCCGGGTGACGCTGGACGCCTGCGTCATGACCTGGGCCGGGGATATCGGCGCGGTCTGCGCCCTGGAGGACATCGTCCATGCCGTTTCGGCGGCGCGCCGGGTCATGGAGCGCACGCCCCACACCATGCTGGTCGGCGAGGGCGCGCGGACCTTCGCCCTTGAACAGGGGTTCGAGGCGCGGAACCTGCTGACGCCCCGAGCCGAGGCGGCGTGGCGGGAATGGCTGAAGACGGCGAACTACGCCCCCCGCCCCAACTCCGAGAACACCGACTGGCGCTCCATGCCCGGCGGCCCGAACAATCACGACACCATCGGCCTGCTGGCCATCGGCGCGGACCAGCGCATGGCCGGTGCCTGCACCACCTCCGGCATGGCCTTCAAGATGCGCGGCCGGGTCGGCGACAGCCCGATCATCGGGGCCGGCCTCTATGTCGATGACGAGGTCGGCGGCGCCACCGCCACCGGCGTCGGCGAGGATGTCGTCCGGGTCGCGGGCGCCCATGCCGTCGTCGAGGCCATGCGCCATGGCATGGATCCCACCGCCGCCTGCCGCAGCGTGATCGAGCGGCTGGCGCGTCTTCGCGGAACGAAGGTGGCGGGCTCGCAGGTCGCCTTGCTGGCGCTGGACAAACAGGGCCGGGCCGGGGCCTTCGCCCTCCAGCCCGGCTTCACCTATGCTGTCACCGACGCCGCCGGCCAGACCCGAATCGCGCGCGCCGGCGCCCTGTTCGAAACTCCATGACCATCCTCATCACCGAACGCCTGACGTTGACGCCCATGCAGGTCTCCGACCTGCCGGACCTGAATGCGCTATGGGCCGACCCGGCCTTCGCCACGGCCATCTTCCCCATCCCCCTGACGTCCGAGGACGTCTGGTTCCGCCTGCTGCGCGACATCGGCCATTGGGAGGCGGTCGGCTACGGCAACTGGGCGATCCGCGAGACAGCGACCGGCGACTATGTCGGCAGCGTCGGGGTGCTGGACTATCGCCGCATCCTCGACCCGACATTCGACGCGCCTGAGCTGGGCTGGGGCGTCGCCCCGCGCTTCCAGGGGCGGGGCATCGCTTTCGAGGCTGTGTCCGCGGCCCTCGCCTGGTGCGATGACACCCTCAACGCGGCGCGCACCGTCTGCATGATCTCGCCCGAAAACGCCCCCTCCCACGCCCTGGCAGCCCGCGCGGGCTTCACCCCCTATGTCGAGACGACCTACAAGGGCGCGCCCGTCGTTCTGCTCGAACGCATCGGCCGATAATCGCCCGACGTAGCCCCCCATTAAGGTTTACGCGCCATCATCTCCGGCGAGCCCGGAGACCGCCTGTTCCATGCCCATGCCTGTCGAAACGCTTCGCGCCCATCTGACCGAAGCCTTTCCCGACGCCGAGATCCTGATCGAGGATCTGGCCGGCGACGGCGATCACTATCGCGCGCGCATCGTGGCCCCCGCTTTTGCGGGCCTGCCGCGCGTCCGCCAGCACCAGCTCGTCTATGCCGCACTGAAGGGCAAGATGGGCGGCGAGCTGCACGCCCTGGCGCTTGAAACCTCCGCCCCGCCCCCCTCGTCCTCGACGGGAGATTGACCCCATGCGCTACCGTCCCTTTGGCCTGACCGGACAGGCCGTCTCCTGCCTCACCCTCAGCCTCGGCGCCCGCGACATCGGCGGCGGGCCCGAAGCCGGCCGCGAACTGATCTATTCCGCGCTGGAAGCCGGCATCAACTCCTATCGCCTCGAAAACGCCGACCCCGTGCTGGCCGAAGTGCTGGGTCAGGCGCTGAAACACGTCGACCGCAAGCTGGTTCAGGTGTCCCTGACCCTCGGCGCCGGCGACGGCCGCCGCGGCTCCGACCGCGACTTCTCCGCCCAAGGCATCACCTCGGCCATCGACAAGGCCCTGCACGCTTCCGGCCTCGGGTATTTCGACCTGGCCATCCTCGACGAGCCCGGCGACCACGAACTGCCGCAGTCGACCCTGAACGCCCTCAAGGCACTGCGCGCCACCGAGCGGGTGCGGCTGCTGGGCATCTCGGGCGACGGCGATGTGATGGACACCTATGTCTCGACGGGCGCCTTCGACGTTCTGGCCACGCCGTTCCACGTCAACGCCAGCTGGCAGGTCCGCTCGCGCCTGCGCGCCGCCCAGGAAGGCGACATGGCCATCTTCGTCTACGGCTATTTCCCCGACAGCCTGAACACGGCGAAAAAAGCCGCGACAGTCCATGTCCAGAAAAAGGGCTTCTTTGGTTTCGGCGGCGGACCCAAGCCTGTAGAGGGCCCGCTGGCCCATGCCGGCACCTTCGCCTTCCTGCACCGCACCAACAACTGGTCGGCCGAGGCCATCTGCCTGGCCTACGCCCTGACCGATCCGTCGGTGTCCAGCGTCATGATCGAGGCCAGCGACGTCGAGCGGCTCAACACCCTGTCCCAGGTGCCTGACCGCGACATGCCGCCCGGCCTGTCGGCCCAGATCGAAATGGCCAGGGTCGCGGGCGCCAAGGCGGCCTGACGCCCTTGACCGGCGCGCGCCCGGTCCATACCTGACGCCCTTCACTGAAAGGCCCGCGTCCGTGACCGATCAAGCAGCTGATTCCAATTCCGGGGCCGACCCCATCCACGCCTTCATCGCCGACACGCTGAAGAACCATGCGGTGGTCCTGTTCATGAAGGGCTCGCCCGACGCCCCGCGCTGCGGCTTCTCCTCGCTGGCGGTGCAGATTCTCGACCACATCGGCGCGGACTTCGTCGGCGTGGACGTGCTTCAGGACGAGGGCCTGCGCGACGGCATCAAGACCTTCAGCGACTGGCCGACCATTCCCCAGCTCTATGTGAAGGGCGAGTTCGTCGGCGGCTCCGACATCGTGCGCGAGATGTTCAACGCCGGCGAGCTTCAGGCCCTGATGGCCGAGAAGGGCGTGCCGCTCGGCGAGCAAGCCGAGGCCTGATGGCGCGCGCGGTCCTCGAACCCCGCGTCGACCGCGAGATCTTCGTCGTCCCGCTGGAGGTCCGCCCCGAGCACATCGACGACAACGGCCACGTCAACAACGTCGTCTATGTCGGCTGGCTGCAGGACGCCGGTACGGCCCACTGGAACGCCCGCTTCGACGATGCGACGCGCGCCCGCTGGTCCTGGGTCGGCACCCGGCACGAGATCGACTATTTCCGGCCGCTGATGCCCGACTCTGTCGGCGTCGTGGCCCGCACCTGGGTCGGCGATCCGCAGGGACCGCGCTTCAACCGCTATGTCCGCATAGAGGACGGCGAAGGCCGCGTCTGCGCCCAGGGCGTGACGGAATGGGTGCTGGTGGACGCGACGACCATGCGGCCGCATCGCCTCCCGGCGACTATGCTTGAGGCTTTTCAGCGATAACAGCTGTTCGGCGGTCCTGAATCTCCGCCCGGGCGGCCAGGCGGCGCCATTGCAGGGCCATGGCCGCGAAGTCAGCGCAGACGTCCGGTGGGTACGGTTCCGCCGCCCGCTGTTCGAGCTCCGCGGCCTTCGCCAGGCACTGCGCCACCGTAAACATTGTTGCCCGAACCGGGTTTTCGGGGATTGGTTCCGCCGCAAGCCTTGCACTCAGGAAACAAAATTCATGAGAGGAGCTAGCCAATACATGATATCAGTTATCTGGCGTGGCGTCCGGATTAAGAATCCGGATCCACTTTGTTTGCCGACAATACAAGACGGGTAAGGCTTTCGCTTCGCGAGTCTCCGGTAACTATTTGGAGGGCCAGCCTTGGCTGCCCCCACACCGATTCATTCCGGCGGTTCTATCGACCTGGCGCTCGCCGTGGTCGGATCATCGACCGCGCCCCTGGTGCTGCTGGACGGCGACCTGAACGTCATTGCGGCCAGCGCCTCCTTCTTCACCGCCTTTCAGATCGACCCCACGGGGGCCATCGGCGAGTCCTTCCTCGGCCTCGGCGACGGCGAATGGAACCTGCCCCGGCTGCGCTCCCTCTTGACCGCCACCCTGTCCGGCGCGGCCGATGTCGAAGCCTATGAGATGGAGTTGAAGAGCCGGCATCTGGGTAAGCGATGCCTGATGCTCAACGCCCACCTGCTCGCCTGGGGCGACGGCTCCGAGGTGCGGATGCTGCTGGGCATGTCGGATGTCACGGAGGCCCGGGCCAGCGAGAAGCTGAAGGACGACCTGCTGCGCGAAAAGGCCATCCTGCTGCAGGAGGTCCAGCATCGCGTCGCCAACAGCCTGCAGATCATCGCCAGCGTCATCCTGCAGAGCGCCCGCAAGTCCCAGTCCGACGAGACCCGCACCTCCCTGACCGATGCCCACAGCCGGGTCATGTCGGTCGCCGCCCTGCAACAGCAACTCGCGGTGTCGCACCTCGGCGAAGTCGAGCTGAAGCCCTATTTCGACCAGCTGTGCATCAGCGTCGGCGCCTCGATGATCCGGGACCACGACCAGCTGTCGCTGCGCGTCGACTGCGACGACACCTCGGTCGACGCTGACGTCTCGGTCAGTCTGGGTCTGATCGTCACAGAACTGGTGATCAACTCGCTGAAGCACGCCTTCCCTGGCGGACGCTCCGGGGTCATCACGGTCGGCTACAGGGCCCACGGCCCCAACTGGACCCTGTCGGTGGCCGACAACGGCGTGGGTATGCCCAAGGACGCCGAAAGCTCAACACCCGGCCTGGGCACCAGCATTGTCGAGGCCCTGGCCAAACAGCTGAACGCCCATGTCCAGGTCGTCGGCGGCCATCCGGGCACCACGGTGTCCATCGTCCACAGCCAGATCAGCGCCGTGGAAGACGAAGCCATGCATGGGCGGGCCGTCTGAGTTCCTGCGGTGTGACCTCAGGTCGGCGGCAGCTGGTACGGATTTTCGACCGACAGGCGTGATCCGGGGGCTAGGCCCAGCTCTTCGAACGACCAGCGCACCTCGGTCCCCTCGGGCCGGCTCTCGCGGCAGCGGTCTTCCCTGATCCGGCGCAGGGTGATGATCGGCCCGTCGCTCGAGGACCGCACCACCGGGGTGATGTCTTCCTTGGCGGTGCAGCCGTTGGAGGTGACCCAGAACACCGCCTCGTCCCGCGCGATGGCCGCGGCATGGACCGGTTCGACCTGACCGGGCATCTCTTCCTGAGGCGTCCGGAACCCGCCGGCGATCTGCTGCACAGCGGCGCATCCCGCCAGCGAGGCGATCAGGGCTGCCGTGGCGGCCAGCGTAGCGATCCGTTTCATCACTCCAGCCTCCTGCACCGAACCCTGAGCAAGCGGCAAAATGCGCCTGTTCGGAGGTCAATGGAAGACCGTTGCTGCGACCAGCAAAAAGGCCCCGGATTTCTCCGGGGCCTTCTCGGTGTTTCGCATCGTGCGCTCAGGCAGTGAGCGACCGCGTCGCGAGCGCCAGCGCCCTTACGACGAGTAGTATTCCACGACCAGGTTCGGCTCCATCTTCACCGGGAACGGCACGTCAGCCAGCTCCGGCACCCGGACGAAGCGGACCGAGAAGCCGCGATCGCCGATTTCGATGTAGTCGGGGATGTCGCGTTCCGACGACTGCTGGGCTTCGAGCACCAGCGCCATGTTGCGGGACTTTTCCTTGACCTCGACGACGTCGCCGACCTTCAGACGGTACGACGCGATGTCGACCTTCTTGCCGTTCACAGTCACGTGGCCGTGGCTGACGAACTGACGGGCGGACCAGACGGTCGGGGTGAATTTGGCGCGATAGACCAGGGCGTCGAGACGCGACTCCAGCAGGCCGATCAGGTTCTCCGAGCTGTTGCCCTTGCGACGCGAAGCTTCCTCGTAGGTCGCGGCGAACTGCTTCTCGGTGATGTTGCCGTAGTAGCCCTTCAGCTTCTGCTTGGCCTTCAGCTGCAGGCCGAAGTCAGAGACCTTCTGCTTGCGACGCTGGCCGTGCTGGCCGGGGCCGTACGAGCGTTTGTTGACGGGGGACTTGGCGCGACCCCACAGGTTTTCACCCATGACCCGGTCGAGTTTGTACTTGGCGCTATGGCGCTTGGACATGTGTCACTCTTCTTCGTGATGCGGCCCGGTCCCTCCCCAACTGGAGAGACGATCTCAACGGCGGTCCACGCATCGTCCGTAGTGGTTCACGCAGACGGGCAGGCCCGACGGCGTGAAGGGCGCGCTTATGACGGGGTCGGACCCATCCGTCAAGGCCGGGCGGCGGCTTCCGGAACCCAGACGAAGCCGTCGTCCCGTCGCTGGAACCGACCCAGGCCCGGGAAGGGGAAGTGAACCGCATAAACCCGGAGGTTACCCGCCGCCGCCCTCTCCAGCAGGGCTGCGCGGCTGGCCGTCGCGGTCGGGGCGTCATTGTCAAAGGCGATCTGCCATTCCGGCCGCTGAACCGAGATCACCGAATGGTGCATGGTGTCGCCGATGTAGAGCAGGCTGTCAGTCCCGGACCTGATCTCATAGCCCATGTGACCCGGCGTATGGCCGTTGATCGCGACCGAAGAGATGGAGGGGGTCAAGGCTGCGGCGCCCGGCTCGAACGTCTGGACCTTCGGCGTGATCGTTGTGACCAGCGCACCCATCTGGGCATTGGCCTTGAGGAACTCCCATTCCGCGGCGGCCATGCGGATCGTGGCGTTGGGGAAGGTCAGGCCGCCCGAGGCGTTGACCAGTCCAACCACATGATCGCCGTGGCTGTGGGAAATCAGGACGTCCGTGACCTGGTCCGGCTGCACGCCCGCGGCGGCCAGCGAGGCAGGCAGCTTGCCCGCGCCGGGACCAAAGCTGTTCCCCGCGCCGGCATCCAGCAGAACGACGCGCGCGCCGTCGCGCACCAGCAGAGGCTGGACGCTGAGGCTGAAACTGTCGCCCGGCAGGCCGTTGGCGGTCAGCACGGCAGCGACCTCGGCGGGCGTGCGGCCGACCCCCAGCACAGTGTTGTCATTCGGCACGCCAGTCATGCCGCCGTCGCGCAGGGCGACGACATCAAGCGCGCCCACCTTGAACGGGTGGATGTCCGCGTTGGCGGCCGGGGCCTGCGCGGCGACCGGATCGCTCTTTTCGACATCAGGGGAGCAGCCTGCGGCGCCCACAAGGGTGGCGAACATCAGGCTCGCGGCGGCGAGTTTCGTCTGCGACTTCATGGTTCAGCCTCCCCGCGATCGGGACCAGCCCCCGTCACGCTTGCGGTCACATAGGTTGCAGGCCGGCGCATGCCAGCCCGCGCGCCATGAAGTTTTTCTTCGTCGAGCCGTCAGGTCGTGGCGGCGGCGAACAGTTCATTGGCCTTGTTCCAGTTCACCACCGTCCAGAAGGCCTTCAGATAGTCGGCCCGGCGGTTCTGGTATTTCAGATAATAGGCGTGCTCCCAGACGTCGGCGGCCAGCACCACGGCACCCTTGTCCTCGGCCACATCCATCAACGGATTGTCCTGGTTCGGGGTCGAGGTGACCTTGAGCACGCCGCCCTGCACGATCAGCCAGGCCCAGCCCGAACCGAACTGCCCCGCTCCGGCGGCGTTGAAAGCCTCCTTGAATTTGTCCATCCCGCCCAGATCGCGGTCGATGGCGGCGGCCAGTTCAGGCGACGGCCGGCCGGTCTTTCCCGACGGCGCCATCAGTTTCCAGAACAGGCTGTGGTTCCAGTGCCCGCCCGCATTGTTGCGCACCGCCTTGGGCAGGGTCGACATCGTCGCGAACATCTCTTCCATCGACTTGCCGCGCAGGGCGGGGTCGGCGTCGACCGCCTTGTTCAGATTGTCGACATAGGCCTGATGGTGCTTGCCGTGGTGGAACTTCATCGTCTCCCGGTCGATCGCGGGCTCCAGGGCGTCATGGGCGTACGGGAGGGGGGGAAGCGTAAAGGCCATCGGGCGGCTCCTTCAATCAGTTCGGTCCGCCTGTATCTAGGCGCCCGTTCCCCCATCCCAAGCGGGACGGGCCGATTTCGTTCCTGCGGCTATCCGCCCGACCCCGGCAGATTGGCTTTCAGACAGTCGCGCACCGCCCGCCGCAGGTCGCCCGTGGCCGAGGCGAAATCCACGCCCTCGGCGTCGAACACGGCCCGCGTCGCGGCGTCCAGTCCGTTGGGCAGAGCCTCGAGCACCCGCTTCTCCCCCTTGGGATGCAGGCAGAAGCCGACCTCCCGGCACAGGGCGGCGAACATGGAAGCATAATCAGCCTGGTTCATTGTCTCGACCTGAAAAAGCGACCGGGCAGGCGGCCGCAGCCTGATCTGCGATCTGGTCGGCGATGGCTTCGTCCATCGGCCCAAGCAGCGCATCGTGTCCCAGAGTATGGCCCCGATCCGGGTGCGAGACGAACCTCAGTTGACCGGCAGGCAGGATGCCTTCCGCTGCGATACGTTGACGGTCCTCGCGCACCTGCGAGTCTCTTGAGCCGTAATGGAAGATCAGGGGCGAGGGCCAGCGCGAAAGCCGGACGGCGTTGGGCGTGTCATCCAGGAACCAGGACTTCCACCAGCGCCAGCTGGCAAGAGGCTGCTCGGCGTCCGGATAGGGCGCGTCATCGGCATGGTTGGCGAGGGCCGCCACTTCCCGGGCGTACCAGGCGGCGCCTTCAGCGCGGGCGCCGGCAATGTCGGCTGCGGTCCAGGACCCGTCCGGAGCCAGCAGGGGGGCCGGGTCCTCATAGATGCCCGCCGGCGTTTCGCGGAAATTGGCGCGAATCTCCTCGTCAGTGACCATGCCGTCGCCGTCGTCGTCCATCATCAGCAAGGCGTCCGGCTCACGGTCAACGGACTGCCATCGAATCACGGACGCCTTGCTCTCCAGCAGCCCGCCCATGCCGATGACGAGGTCTGGCGGAACGGCCCCCCGCTCTGCCAGCCCCGCGATATGGATGGTGCCTTCCGAATGGCCGAACAGGACCACGCATCGCGCCCCCAGACCCCGCTCGGAACGGGTCCAGTCATACAGGGCCTCGACATCCTGACTGAGGTTTTCAGGCGTCGCCGTGGGCGCAACGGCCTTGTCCGTCCGCTCTTCGCGCGGAACCCCGTAACGGGCGCCCCGACGGTCGAAGCGCACCACCGCCATGCCCCGTTGGTTGAACCGGGCGGCGAGGTCCAGGAATACGCGGTCTCCGGGCGTACCGGACCGACCGAAGTTGACATCGCGGGTGAAGACGCCGGTCCCCGCGACCATGATCACGACTCCGCGCGCCGGCCCTGCGGGCCGATCCGTCTCGCCCTGGATCATATACCCGTCGGCCGAGGGCACCTCGAAAGGGACGGCGTCCAGAACCGGCCCCGGCGCAGGCAGTTGCAGGCCAACAGTCAGTGCGACGGCCAGAAGGGTCATGGTCAAACAGGTCCTCTCAGCCGCAGGGCGTGGAATGCCACGTGATCGGCGATAAAGCTCGCCATAAAGAAATAGGAGTGGTCATAGCCCGGCTGCATCCGCAGCGTGATCGCCTGTCCCATGGCCTTGCCCGCGGCGACCAGCAGTTCCGGCTTCAACTGCTCGACGAGGAACGGATCCGCGTCGCCCTGGTCGATCAGGATGTCGTCGTAGTAGCCCTCGCCCACGCCGCCCTCAATCAGCCGCGCCGCGTCATGCGCCTCCCAGGCCTCGCGATCCGGGCCCAGATAGGCGGCGAAGGCCTTCTCGCCCCACGGACAGCGCGTCGGCGACGAGATCGGCGCAAAGGCCGAGACCGACCGGAACAGGTGCGGATGCCGCAGGGCAAGGGTCAGCGCCCCATGCCCGCCCATCGAATGGCCGCTGATCGACCGCGCCTTCGTGGTGGGGAATCCCGCGTCGATCAGGCCGATCAATTCCTCGACGACATAGCTCTCCATCCGGAAGTGCGGCGTCCACGGCGCCTCCGTGGCATCGACATAGAAGCCCGCGCCCTGCCCGAGATCGTACGCCGGATCGTCCGCGACCCTCTCCCCGCGCGGCGAGGTGTCCGGCGCGACGATGATCACCCCATGCGACGCTGCGGCCGCATAGGCCCCGGCCTTGGTTGTGAAATTGTCCTCGGTGCATGTCAGGCCCGATAGCCAGATCAACACCGGAAACGGCCCCTCGCCGCCCGGAACGAAGACCGACAGGGTCATGGGCGTGCCGGTCGTGGCGCTGTCGTGGCGCAGGTAACGCAGGGTTCCGCCGTGGACCTGATGTGCCTTGATCGTTTCCATATTTTTCCGCTCATCCCGGCGAGAGCCGGGACCCAGTTCTGTCCCGCTTGAAGCCGGCGTTTCCGGACATCGTTCCCGACAGCCTAACGAGACTGGTCACCCAAGGCGCCGGGTCCCGGCTTTCGTCGGGATGAGCGGTATGGAGAACATTCGCAATATTCAGGGCTGATCGTCCTCGGGCGTCACCACCCGCGTGGTGCGGCCGGCCTCGTCCATAAAGGCGATGCGCGCGGCGCCGTCGGCCGCCACGCTCAGGACCAGACGCGCCTTGCCCCCAGCGTCGCGCAACACCAGTTCCGACGCGCCCGACCCCTGACGGCCCAGGAAGGCGCGCTGCGACCCGCCCATATTCGCGGAAACCATGGCGGCCTGCTGCGCCTCAGGCGACAGGCCCTCCAGCCGCTCAAGCACCGCGTAGTCGATGGGCTCTTCGGGCCGATCAGTGACGACCAGTCCGGACACCCGGCGCTGGCCGCGCTGTGAGCCCATGAGCTGGACCGTTTGATCCTGCTCATAGCCGTCAAAGGTCAGGCTGCCGCCGGACGAGCGCACCCCATCCTGATCCTTGCCGCCGAAAATCAGGCCCCCGACCTCTGTGCCCTCCTCGTTCATGAACAGCATCCCGGCTGTGTCGCGCCCCGGGTGCGGAATCTCGCGGCCCCGATAGGGAATTTCGGGGAAGCTGGTCTGGTTGGAGATGACCATCCGCAGCGTGCCGTCCGGTTCGCGTACATTGATGCGCTGCACATCAATCTCTGTGAATCTCGCCGGGCCGACTCCCTGCACGGCGCCAGAAACCATCACACCGATGACCACGGCGGTCAGGGCGCCAGAATAGGCGATAAGGGCTCTCTGCGGGTCAAGCTTCATCGCTGCGCTCCGTGGCTTGGACGTTCGACGGCATCGACGAACGCGGATAGGCCAGCCTAACGCAGGCTTGTCCGTCAGGCCACTCGATGCAACGCGCACACCTTGTTGCCCGACGGGTCCCGCAGATAGGCAAGGTTCAGCGTGCCGAACGGGCCGTTGCGCTCGCCGGGCGGGTCCTCGATCGCCTTGCCGCCGGCGGCGACGCCCGCGTCGTGGAAGGCCTTGACCATCTCGGCCGACTTGGCCGCGAAGCCGATTGTCCCGCCGTTGGCGTGGCAGGCCGGCTCGCCGTCGATCGGCTTGCCGACCGCGAAGGCGCCCATGCGCGTGCGCCACCAGTAGCGGCCCTTGGCGTCGGGTCCCTGCCCCGGCTCGTGGCCCAGCGCGCCCAGCGCCGCATCGTAGAATTTCCGCGACGCCTCGACGTCGTTCGCACCGACGGTGATGTGGGTGAACATGGCTTCCCTCTCCTGACCTCAGGACAGTTTTTTTAAACAACTATCCCGGCGACGCAAGCCTCTAGAAGACCACCACGCTGCGGATGCTCTCCCCGGCATGCATCAGGTCGAACGCCTCATTGATCCGCTCCAGCGGCAGAGTGTGGGTGATCATCGGATCGATCTCGATCTTGCCGTCCATGTACCAGTCGACGATCTTCGGCGTGTCGGTCCGGCCGCGCGCCCCGCCGAAGGCCGAGCCGCGCCATACCCGCCCGGTGACCAGCTGGAACGGCCGCGTCGCGATCTCCTTGCCCGCCTCGGCCACGCCGATGACGATGCTCTCGCCCCAGCCGCGATGGCAGGCCTCCAGCGCCTGACGCATGACCGTGGTGTTGCCGGTGCAGTCGAAGGTGTAATCGGCCCCGCCCCCGGTCAGCTCGACCAGATGCGCCACCACGTCGGAGACGTTCTTCGGATTGACGAAATGCGTCATCCCGAACCGCCGGCCCCACTCTTCCTTCGTATCGTTGATGTCGACGCCGACGATCATGTCGGCCCCGACCATCTTCAGCCCCTGGATGACGTTCAGCCCGATGCCGCCGAGGCCGAAAACGACGCAGTTGGCACCCGGCTCCACCTTGGCCGTATTGACCACCGCCCCCACGCCCGTGGTCACGCCGCAGCCGACGTAGCAGGCGCTCGCGAAGGGCGCGTCCTTGCGGATCTTCGCCAGGGCGATCTCGGGCAGGACGGTGAAATTCGAGAAGGTCGAACAGCCCATATAGTGGGCGATCGCCTGCCCCTTGTAGCTGAAGCGCGAGCTGCCGTCGGGCATGACGCCCTTGCCCTGCGTCCCCCGAATGGCGGTGCACAGATTGGTCTTGCGGCTGAGGCAGCTTTTACATTGCCGGCACTCGGGCGTGTACAGCGGGATCACATGGTCCCCGACCTCAACCGAGGTCACCCCCGGCCCCACCTCGACCACCACCCCCGCGCCCTCATGGCCGAGGATCGACGGGAAGATCCCCTCCGAGTCCAGTCCGTCCAGCGTATAGGCGTCGGTGTGGCAGATGCCCGTCGCCTTGATCTCGACCAGCACCTCGCCGGCGCGCGGCCCCTCCAGATCGACCTCGACGATCTCCAGCGGACGTTTGGCCTCGAAGGCGACGGCGGCGCGGGTTTTCATGGGAAGGCTCCTCTGCGTTGCGGTTCTTCTAGGACAGACGGGCGATGCTATGAAACCGCATGGCGCACAGAAACCTCGTCATCCTCACCGGCGCCGGCATTTCCGCCGAGTCCGGCGTCCCCACCTTCCGCGCCGACGACGGCCTGTGGATGGGCCACCGGATCGAGGACGTCGCCACGCCCGAGGCCTTCGCCCGCGACCCGGTCCTGGTGCAGGACTTCTACAACCAGCGCCGCCGCCAGCTTCCGACCGTGCATCCCAACGCCGCTCACCGCGCCATCGCCGACCTCGCCGCCCGCTGGCGGGGGGATTTCCTGCTGGTGACCCAGAACGTCGACGACCTGCACGACCGCGCCCACGCCGTGACCCCGCCCGCGCACGGCTTCGACCTGATCCACATGCACGGCGAACTGCTCAAGGCGCACTGCACGCGGACGGGCCAGGTCTGCGACTGGCCCGGCGACCTCGCCCCCGACCAGCCCTCGCCGCACCATCCGCAGGGCCGGCTGCGCCCGCACATCGTCTGGTTCGGCGAAATGCCCCTGCACATGGACCGGATCGAGGCGGCGCTGGCGGCCTGCGACCTGTTCGTCGCCATCGGCACTTCGGGCGCGGTCTGGCCCGCCGCAGGGTTCGTGCAACTGGCCCGGCGCGCGGGCGCCCATACGGTCGAGCTGAACCTCGAGCCGTCGCAAGTCACCGATCTGTTCGATGAAGTCCGCCACGGTCCGGCCACTGCGGTGGTCCCGGCGTTCTTCTCCAGCCTGACCTGACGGTCGGTCTTCGGTGACGATCAATCCCGCCACCCGGTTCGGCCCCGGGGATGATACGGGCTCCGGTTGATCAGCAGCGGCTTTGCGATCCCGACGGCTGACGATGTCTGACAGGCGCTTCCGGTCGCCCGCCGCATCCGCCAACAAGGCGCCATGCCCAGGCTCGATCTCCCGCGGCTTTTCGCCGGATCCAGATTCTCTGTCGCCGCCATCGTGCTCGGCAATCTGGCGCCCGTGTTCGGCGTGGCCTTCCTCGGCTGGGACGGCGCCCAGATCCTGATCCTTTACTGGTTCGAGAACCTGATTGTCGGCGCCTTGACCCTCCCGCGGATCCTGTCGGCGCGCGGCAGGTCGACGGCGGCGTCCGCCGGACAGCGGGCCGAGGCCATAGGAACGGGCTGCTTCTTCATGATCCACTATGGCATCTTCTGCCTCGTCCACGGCGCCTTCGCCCTCGCCCTTGCGAACGACATGGCCGCGGTTGACGGCGGCGGCGTCACAGCCGGGGTCTGGGAACGCACAATCAGCCGGTCCGACTTCTGGTGGACTGTCCTGGCTATCGCCCTCGTGCATCTGATCATGCACATCCGGGACTGGTGGCTCGCCGGGGCCTGGCGCGGTTCCAGCCCGATGGCCGAGATGTTCCGTCCCTATGGCCGCATCTTCGTCCTGCATCTGACGGTGCTGGGCGGGGCCTGGCTGATGGCCGCGCTCAATGCGCCCTCCTCCGCCCTGCTCATCCTGTGCTTCGGCAAGATGGCGCTGGAACTGGTCGGCCTGTTCGTGGGCGGCCGGATTCGCGGCGCCCCGACCTGACCGCACTGGGGTCGGACGTCAGGCGCCGTCCGCCGCCTTTCTGGCCAGCTTCTCGAGCACCCGGCCCCGCCCTCTCGACAGCGCCGTGATCACGCCCCGGAAGGTCGCCACCTCCTGCTCCGTGAAGGCCGCTCGCCCCAGCATCACCCGCAGGTTCTGGCTCATCGAGCGGAATTTCTCGGGCGGATGGAAGAAGCCGGCGGCGTCCAGCTCCTTCTCCAGATGCTCATACATCCCCAGCATCAGCGCCCCCGAGGCCGGCGGCTCGCCCTCGCGGAAATTCGGCGGCGGGGCGTCCAGCACCAGAGTCCGCCACTCATAGGCGGTGATGGCCACCGCCTGGGCCAGGTTGAGGCTCTGGTGGCGCGGATCGATCGGGATGGTGACGATGCCTTGGCACAGGGCGATGTCCGTGGTCTCCAACCCCGCCCGCTCGCCCCCGAACAGCAGGCCGACGCCGAGCCCCGAGGCGCGGTCGTCATACAGCACCCGCGCCGCCTCGCGTGGCGTACGCACCGGCTGGCGGGTCTCGCGCGGCCGGGCCGTGGTCGCGAACACCGTGTTCAGATCGGCGACCGCCTCCGCGACGCTGCCGAACACCTTGATCCCCTCCAGCACCCAGTCGGCGCCCGAGGCCGTGGCCCAGGCCCGCTCCTGCGGCCAGCCGTCACGCGGCGCGACCAGCCGGAGCTCGGACAGGCCGAAATTAGCCATGACCCGGGCCACGGCGCCGATGTTCTCGGCCATCTGTGACTTGTCGAGGATGACGACGGGGGGCGTGGGTTCGGACATCAGGCCTGACTAGCGGTTCCGAGCGCCGCCCGCACCCCGTCCAGATGCCGCTCATAGTTCCGCCACCGCCCCGACGAGCGCTGGTAAAGAGGCTCGCGCACCTGCCACACGCTGGCCGTCCGCACCGGCGTCGCGGCCTTGTGGAAGTCCAGCACCCCCTCCTCCCAGTCCAGCCCGCAATACGCCAGCAACCGCCCCACCGCCGGGCGCGGGTCGGCGACCATGGCGTCGTAGTCGAGGTCGAGGATGTCGGGATACAGCGCCTTCCAGTGCCGCATCAGCCGGACATACTGGCCATGCCAGTGCGCGAGATCCTCCAGGTCCAGCGCATGGCCCATGGACCGGTCCAGATGCAGGAACCAGTTGGACAGGATCACATCCAGCGGCTCGCGCACCGTGTGGACGATGCGCGCATCAGGGAACATCGCCTTGATCAGGCCGATGTGCAGGAAATTGTCGGGCCGTTTGTCGGTGACGACATCCGCGTCCGGCCGCGCGACCCGCAGCCCGTCGAGGTACAGGCCCCGCAGCCGCGCCAGCGCATCCGGCGCCGCGCCGGCCATGGACCCCGGATAGCCGACCACCGCCCGCGCCAGTCCCGGCACCAGCCCTAGCTCCCCGCCGCCCGTGACCCGACTGTGCCCGGCCATGATCTGTTCCGTCAGGGTCGAGCCCGACCGGAAAAGGCCGCAGATGAAGATCGGCGGGTCGCCGGCCTCCGCGACCGGCGCGGCGGGTTCGGGGAAGGCCGCAATGAGGCTGTCGATGAACCGCTCATGCGCCGTCCGGTCATAGCGGGCGCCCTCGGGGTCCGTGGCGCGGCTCGCGGCGTTGGCGGCGGCATAGGCGGCGAAGGCCTCGTCGTAGGCCCCGACCTGATCCAGCGCCCGTCCCAGCGCAAAGCCCAGCTCCGCCCGGTCGCCGACATGCAGGCCCGGCTGGCCCAATGCGGTCCGCAGCCCGGTGATCACCGGATCGTCCGGCCCGGTCAGCCGCGCCAAACCCGCCGATCGCGCCAGCGCCACCGGATGCCCCGGGGCCACCACCAGCGCCCGCGCATAGGTTTCCGCCGCCGCCTCGCGCCGCCCCATGTCCTCGTGCAGGTTTCCCAGATTCAGCAGGGCCGGCAGCCAGTCGGGCGCGACCGCCAGCGCCGCCTCCAGATCCTTCTGCGCCAGATCGGGTCGCCCCAGATCGTCGGCATGGATCACGCCGCGGTTCAGCCACGCCTCTTCCGGCCCGGAGACCCCGCGCTGCAGCGCCTCGTCATAGGCCGTCAGCGCCGCCTCGAACCGCCCGCACTGGCGCTCCATCAGGGCCAGGTTGAACCAGCTGTCGGGCAGGTCGGGGCGTATCGCCAGCAGTTGGCGATACGCCTGCGCCGCCTCGTCCGCCCGCCCCGCGGCGCGCAGCCTCGAGGCCAGGGCCATCAGGGCCTCGGCCGGTTCGATGCTCATTTCCGCTCATCCCCGCGAAAGCGGGGACCCAGTGATCTGGATGATCGGTGCTCGAGCGCTTTCCCCGACGGCGATCCTAAGCACTCTGCCTCGCGAAAGAACTGGGTCCCCGCGTTCGCGGGGATGAGCGGAGGAAAGAGTTCAGTCATCCCCGTACATGGCCAGCCAGGGATCGGCGGTTCCAGCCTCGACCTCATTCACCTTGACCGCCGGCCAGCCGATCGAGTCGTCCGCCGAATCCCGCCACGCCAGAATGAACATGTCGCGCAGCTCCGACGCCCCGGCCGCCAGCCGTGCGTTCACGAAGGCCGCGCCGCGCGCGTCGCTCCCGGCGAAACCGCCGGCCTTCTCGAGCCGATAGAATGGCGTCACCTGGGTCAGCGTCGATCTCAGATAGACGGGCACCCGCGCCCGCAGGTCGAACCCGTCCAGCGCCGGCGCGGACATCGCCGCTTCAACGGTGTCCAGCCGCGCTGTCCGCGACGTGAAGGCGCCCTCGAAGGCGCCGTGGGTCTGGCGGGAGGTGGTGAAGCCCTCGGGGTTGGGCGTGTCGCGGTTCCAGCCGTTGTAGTGGATCGTCGTGTGATGCGGCTGGGCGCCGTCGCCGATGTAGTGGCCCAGATAGCCCATGTCGCGCAGGATCAGGGCCTCGCGGCGGATGCGGTCCTCACGGTACCAGGCCCGCTTGCCGGGGTCCGTCTCGCGCCCCTCGGCGGCGTAGAGCACGCGCCAGGTGGCGAAGTCGCGCACCAGCTGCTGATACCCGTCCATGATGGCGTAGGGCAGATAGCCCGCGTCATCGACGTCGCTGCCCGCCGCGATCAGGGCGGCGTCATATTCCGACTTCAGCCGCGGCAGGGCGTCGATGGACGGTCCCTGCTCGACCATGATCCGGCCATCCTCCAGCATGTCGACGAAATGGGCCGTGTCGCGCTCGCGGTCGTGCGGCTGACCGCCGCCCTTGGTGCGGTCGGGCTCGCGGGACAGCTCCCCGACCTCGGCCGCCGCGGCGGGCGTGCGCAGGAAGGCAGGCATTTCGTCGGGCAGGCCGCGCACGGCCGCCATGCCGATCAGGCGGTGGCCGGTATTGCCCCAGGCGGAGACGACGGCAGGCGCCGCCATGACGGCGGCCCCCAGGGTCAGGGCGGCGAGGGCGACGGCGAGACGCTTCATGACGGACATCCGGACAAGGGGGATGGGTCGGGTTAAATCCACGCCGCGATGGCGTCCAGCGGCTTCTTGACCAGGGCCGCGGTCGGCACCGTCGCATCCACCGCCGGATGCCCCGCCACCAGCAGCAGGAAAGGCTTCTCAGACGCCGGCCGTCCGCAGATGTCGGCGAGGAAACTCATGGGCGCGGGCGTATGGGTCAGGGTGGCCAGTCCGGCCGAGTGCAGGGCCGCGATCAGCAGGCCGGTGGCGATGCCGACGCTCTCGGCCACATAGTAGTTCTTCTTGTCGTCACCGGCGTTCGGCCCGCCACGCTTCTGGCCGAAGACGGCGATCAGCACGGGCGCCGTCTCCAGGAACCCCTTGTCCGGGTCAGTGCCCAGCGGCGCCAGGGCGTCCAGCCATTCCTGCGGGGCCTTGGTCGCATAGAACTCCCGCTCCTCGGCCTCGGCGGCTTCGCGGATGCGGGCGCGCGCCGGTGCGCTTTCGATCACGCTGAAAAACCATGGCTGGTGGTTCGCCCCCGAGGGCGCCGAGCCGGCGGTCAGGATCGCCTGTTCGACCACGGCGCGCGGCACGGGCTGCTCGGAGAACTCCCGCACCGTGCGGCGCCCGGCCATGAGGGCGCGGAACGCGGTCGCCCGCCCGATCCGCTCGGCGTCGTCCAGGGGCCCATAGCCGGTCAGGGGCTGGCAGGGATGGTCGCGCATGACGGGCTCCGGACGGGGATCATCCCCGTCTAGCCTATGCCGAACGCCCCCTCCACCCGCGCAACCCACGCCCGCACCGCAGGATAGGCGTTCAGGTCGAAATCCCCCTCGTGCGCCACCCGCGTGTAGGCGACCAGCGCCAGGTCGGCGAGCGTCGGCCCCTCCCCGACCAGCCAGTCCGCTCCGGTCAGCGCCGCCTGCATCCGGGCCAGCGCCGCGTGGCCGCGCTCCATCAGCCGGGGCTCGATCTCGTCCGCCCCTTTGCCGCCCAGCAGCCGCTGGAATCGCACCACGGCGATGTACGGTTCGTGGCTGTACTGCTCCCAGAACAGCCATTCGTACATTCGGGCGCGCTTGTACGGATCAGCGGGAATGAAGGTGGTCCCTTCCCCGAAATAGCCGATGATGGCGTTGGACTGGGCCAGAACCCGACCGTCCTCCAGCACGACGGCGGGAACCTGTCCGGCGGGATTCCGGGCCAGAAAGTCCGCGCTACGGGTCACGCCGGACATGACATCTGTTTCGACCCAACGATAATCACGCCCGAGCCGGTCCAGCAACCACTTGACCTTCAAACAGTTGCCGGAGCGAATATCGCCATAGACAGTAAGCATCTCGACTCAGCAAAGTGTTTCTGATCTGCGAATACAGCTTACAGATTTCGCTGCGTTGGCCAAACGAGATTCGGCTTAACCATCACAAGCCCCGCTTATCCACCGCAAAGGCGGACACGAGGTCGCACCGCGCCCCGATTGACTGGTTTCCGCCACATTTGGGACGGACAAGCCCGCCGCCGGACGCGTCAGGGGCCGGTGATTCCGTGAGTTAATTCATGCTCGGCACTGCCGCTGCGCTCGCCCTCATCTGGGCGATGGCCTTCCCTGCCCAGGCAGGCGTCGTGGAAGATCCCGTGTCCTACGAAGCGGCAGTAGCCGCCGGTCTGGGCGCTGAATCAACCCCCTCCACGAGTGAAGGTTCCGACAGCGGCGCTGGCATGCTCAGCCCCGAACAGCAGGCCCTGATGGCCGAAGGCGCTGACTGGACCGCACGGGTCAATCTCTACCACGCGGGCGGCGGCGGCGCGACGGGCAACGACAGCCTGGGTTGCCGGCCGATCGCCATGCGCACCATCGCCACGGACCCGCGCTACATCCCCCGCCGCACCCGCCTGTTCATCCCCGAGACGGTCGGCATGCGGATGCCGGACGGAGCCATCCACGACGGCTACTGGTACGCCTCCGACACCGGCGGTGCGATCAAGGGCCAGAAGATCGACCTCTACACCGGCCACGGCCGCGCCTCGATGTCCCCGGCCATGCGTTTCAACCAGCGCCGCCTGACCCTCATCGATGCCGGTCGCTTCGACGGTTGCCCCCCTTCCTGGGACAGCCTGCCCAGCCAGACCACGCAGATGGCGGCGCTCGGCTCCGACGCGGGTTCGCGCTAGAATTTCCGCTTGCCGCTGACCGTTTCCCAAAACATCCGCCAGTCGCCCATCAGGCTCCACAGCGGGTACTGAAACGTCGCCGGCCGGTTCTTCTCGAAGAAGAAATGGCCCACCCAGGCGAAGCCATAGCCGACCAGCGGCATGGCCAGCAGCCACCACGGGTTCAGCGTCACGATCGCGACGGCCAGCACCACCAGCACCAGCGCCGACCCCACCACGTGAATCCGGCGGCAGGTCCGGTTCGAGTGTTCGTGGATGTAATAGGGATAGAAGGCTTCGAACGACGTATAGCGTTCACCGGGCGCGGGCTGGCTGGTCATGACGCCAGCCTCTCTCCGCCCTGCGCCGCGGTCAAGCCGCCGCCGTTCACCATCCCTGTCAGCGATCGGGAAAGGCCCGCGCCGCGATAGTCGGCCTCCCTCGTCCGGAGCCGCCCCATGCAGGCCTTCGCCATCGCCGCCTCCGGCATCGCCGGAGCCACAGAACGGTTCGCCGCCAGCGCCGCCCGCACGGTCGCCGATCCCTTCGCTGATCTGGCCGGCGAGACCGTCGAGCGGATGACGGCCGAAACCGCGCTCAAGGCCAATGTCGCGGTCCTGAAGACAGCCGACGAGATGTACGGAAGCCTGCTCGACATCCTCGCCTGACAGGCGGCCCGAAGCCTCAACCCGAGCCTCAGCCAGCCTTGGGCGGCAATTCGAAGAAGTCGACGAACTGCTCGAACACCTCGGCCCGTCCGCTTATCTCCAGGCCTTCCATACCCGCCCCGACATAGACCGCCGCCGCCACGGACTCAGGCGAGCCGACGACAATCACCTCGGCCCCGTCCGCTTCCATCCGCCGGACGCCCAGTTCGCCGTCCGCCACGGTGACCACGAAGGTCTCGAACCCGAAGCGGAAGCCCAGCGTCATCCGCGACTTCCCGGCCTTGCGGGGGTCGAACATGGTCCTGAACGACAGCATCATCGACACGGGGCTCAGCGGCAGGGTCGGGTCATGGCCCGGCGACCGCGCCGCCCAGCGTCCCAGTTCACTGATGACCGGCTCGGCCTCGCGACCCCAGTCCGTCAGGTCATAGACCTGCACCGACGCCGGCGGCGGCAGCCTGCGCTTCACCACCACCCCCGCGGCCTCCAGCCCTTCCAGCCGCTGCGTCAGCACATTGGCGCTCAGTCCCGGCAGACTGGCGCGCAGATCGCCGAACCGCCGCGGCCCGAACATCAGTTCGCGAACGATCAGCAACGCCCATCGCTCGCCGATCAGCTCCAGCCCGTGCGCCGTGCCGCAGGCGTCATCGTATCGTCGCCGCGACTCGTTGGTTATTTTTTCTAACTTCATACTTGCCATATCTAACTGATTGCGGCATCAGTCTCAAGCGCGCGCCATCGAGGGCGCTGAACATTCACCCGGGCCCGGTCGGCCCGAAACGGCGACCGGGCCTCCGCCCCCGCCAGGAAGGAGACTCCCATGCCATACGTCACCGGCTTCCTGACCCCCGTGAAGACCGCCGACAAGGACCGCTATATCGAGTCCGCCCGCAAATCCTGGCCGCTGTTCCAGAAATACGGCGCGCTCGAACAGGTCGAGACCTGGGGCGAGGACATCCCGCCCGGCAAGGTCACCGGTTTCGACCTGGCGGTGAAACAGGAGGCCGACGAGGTCGTCGTTTTCTCGTGGCTGCGCTGGCCCGACCGCGCCGCCGCCGACGCCTGCTGGGAGCAGATGCAGTCCGACCCGGACTTCGCCAACATGGATATGCCGTTCGACGGCAAGCGCATGATGTGGGGCGGCTTCACCCCGGTCTTCGAAGGCCGCTAGGCCCCGGCGGGGCGGGAAAGGCGGTTCTTCCGGCCGGCTTTCCCGTGACCCTTTCGAGACCCTTCCGCCTCCGTCGCGTCAGCCCTCAGCCACCGGCTCGGGTCCCAGCATTCGCCGGATCGCCGGCCAGATCTTCGCCAGCGCGGAGAAGAAGCCGACCACGGTCGAAACCCACTGGAAGGCCGTCCAGACCCAGCCGAACAGGTCGCCGTCGCCCAGCGCCTGGCTGATCGGGAACAGCACCCGCGACACGCCGATCTGGAAGGCGGCATAGCTCTCCGCATATTCGATCGAGCGGTCGGCGAAAAAGGCGATGGCCACCGCCGCCGACACCGGCGCCCAAAGCAGGGGCAGGGCCAGCAGAACCGCCAGCAGCAGCACTGCCAGCTTGGTGCCCAGCGTCTCGCCCGACACCAGGCTCAGCACCACCCCGACCCCCAGAGCCAGAGCCAGCGCGCCCAGCAGCACCGGCAGCACCCAGTCGATCGCGACCATCAGGTCCGCGAACATCAGCCCGATCAATATCGCCGCGCCACTGACCAGAAAGCCGCCGACCCAGAGGGCGGCATACTGGCCCAGACGGCGCTTCAGATAGCCGAGATTGAACATGGCGGATCTCCGGAACGGCCCGGACAGAGTGCCGCGCTGCCTGCGGGATGTCCATTGGCGGAACGCCGCTCCGTCAACCGTTCGGACCGGCCCTTGGGAAGGCGGTCATAGAAGCCGACGAACGTTTCAAACACCGCGCTCAGCGCGGCCCGACCCGCCCCTGGCCGGTTACCGGCAGAAGCGGGTGTCGGTCGCCTCCAGATGCAGATGGTCGGCGTGGACCCCGTTGTAGTCCGGGCTCAGGACGGTCCCGAAGATGCGGCAGGCGTCGTCACGGATCCGCCGCAGGAAGCGGGCCTCGGGGGCATCCCCGGCCCAGTCCCGCGCCACTGAGATCCGCCGCCCGTCCCGCAGTCGCACGCCTGCGAAATCGAGCGCCGCCGCCTGGGAATGGGCGCTGACCCGGTTGCTGACCCCGCCATTGTTCACATTGCGACAGGCGTAGGCGCCCATATGATCGATCTGGACCACGTCCGAACCCAGGATCTCACGCGCCGCCGGCTCGAGCGACTGGCGCCGCCAGATACTCAGCGCCAGCGCCGTCTGGCAGGTCATTTCGATGTCGCCCGGCGTCATGCGCGCCACAGTGCCCATGTCGGGGCCGAGCACCCCGCCGGCGGTCAGGCCACAGGTCGCGGTGTTCGTTCGGTCGGGCACGGGCCGAAAGGTCACCCGCGCCGCCGTGAGCTGGGCCATGCATTGTTGCAGCCCGGCGCTCTCCCTCAGCACCGCCGCCCGGGTGCCGCTGCCAATCGGGAGATCGATCAGGGCCCCGACCAGCGGGGCCTCGGTGCGCGAGGGGGCCGCGGGATAGCGCTCCGGCGCCGGCCGCTCGGCCCGCATCGGATTGCAGGCCGCCAGCAGCAGGGCTGTCGGGACGGCGGTGGCCAACAGGCGGAGGGCGGGGCGCATGGCGCGGAGGCTAGGGTGATTTGCGGCAGGGGAGAATCCCGAGGCGGTGGGTCCGACTCTTTCAGTCTCGCAGAACCGGTTGTGCCCGTTGTGAATCCGTTATGCCCGTTGTGATGAACCGTCCGGCCGCGGCGCACGGTTCCCCTTGACGGAATTGCGACCCAGGCGCGCAGCCAGAAAAAAGGGCGGCCCCTGCGAGCCGCCCCTTGTCCGTATCAGCTGTCCAGGAAGCTCCGCAGCTTCCGGCTGCGGCTCGGATGCTTCAGCTTGCGCAGCGCCTTGGCCTCGATCTGGCGGATGCGTTCGCGGGTGACCGAGAACTGCTGACCGACTTCTTCCAGCGTGTGGTCGGTGTTCATGCCGATGCCGAAGCGCATGCGCAGCACCCGCTCCTCGCGCGGCGTCAGGGACGCCAGCACGCGGGTGGTGGTTTCGCGAAGGTTCGACTGGATGGCCGCGTCGATGGGCAGGATGGCATTCTTGTCCTCGATGAAGTCGCCCAGGTGGCTGTCTTCCTCGTCGCCGATGGGCGTTTCGAGGCTGATCGGCTCCTTGGCGATCTTCAGGACCTTGCGGACCTTCTCCAGCGGCATGGCCAGTTTTTCGGCCAGTTCTTCCGGGGTCGGCTCGCGGCCGATCTCGTGCAGCATCTGGCGGCTGGTGCGGACGATCTTGTTGATCGTCTCGATCATGTGGACCGGGATGCGGATGGTGCGCGCCTGGTCGGCGATCGAGCGGGTGATCGCCTGGCGGATCCACCAGGTGGCGTAGGTCGAGAACTTGTAGCCGCGGCGGTACTCGAACTTGTCGACCGCCTTCATCAGGCCGATGTTGCCTTCCTGAATGAGGTCAAGGAACTGCAGGCCGCGGTTGGTGTATTTCTTGGCGATGGAGATCACGAGGCGCAGGTTGGCCTCGACCATTTCCTTCTTGGCCTGACGGGCCTCGCGCTCGCCCTTCTGGACGGTCTGGACGATGCGGCGGTAGTCGTCGATCGGCAGGCCGGCCTCGGTCGCCACGGCGGCCACGTCGCCGCGGATCTGGGCGATCTGGGCCTGTTCGTTGTCGCTGAACTTGGTCCAGCGGACGCCCATTTCCTTGACCCGGTCCGCCCAGGTCGGGTCCAGTTCGGCGCCGAAATAGGATTTCAGGAACTCGGGGCGCGAGATGCCGTAGCTGTCAGCGAGGCGCAGCAGCCGGCCTTCGAGACCCATCAGGCGTTTGTTGATGGCGTAGAGCTGCTCGACCAGCGCCTCGATGCGGTGGTTGTTCAGCTTCATCGTCTTCAGCCGGCCCGAGATGCCCGCCGTCAGCGTGTCATAGGCCTTCTGGTCCTTGGTCGAGAGCGCCTCGCCCTTCAACCGGCTTTCAACCAGTTTGTCCTGCAGCTTGCGGAAGGCGCCGAAGTCGGCGGCGACCGCGTCGAGCACTTCCATGACGCCGTCGCGCAGTTCGGCTTCGAGCGCCGAAATCGACATGCCGCCGCCGTCGTCGAAATCCTCGTCCTCCTCATCGTCCGTTTCCGGCTTGGGCTCGGCGCCCTCTTCCGGTTCGGCCGGCTCGACCACCGTGCCGGCGGGCGGCTGGTTATGCGGCAGGGACGAGGGATTGAGCACGCCATAGGTGGCGTCCAGGTCGATGACCTCGCGCAGCAGGATGCGGTTGTTGGCCAGTTCGTCGCGCCAGACCATGATGGCCTCGAACGTCAGGGCGCTTTCGCACAGGCCCGAGATCATGGCGTCGCGGCCGGCCTCGATGCGTTTGGCGATGGCGATCTCGCCCTCGCGGCTCAGCAGTTCGACCGAACCCATCTCGCGCAGATACATCCGCACGGGATCGTCGGTGCGGTCATAGGCGGCCTTGGCCGGAGTCTCGGAGACGCTGGTTTCAGCGCGTTCGACGACCTCGCCGCCCTCCTTCTCGGTGGTCTCGGCGGCGTCTTCCTCGGCCTCGACGACGTTGACGCCCATTTCGGACAGCATCGCCAGCGTGTCCTCGATCGCGTCGGGGGTCACCTCTTCGGACGGCAGGACCTTGTTCAGGTCCTCCATCGTCACATAGCCGCGGGCCTTGGCCTGCTTGATAAACTTCTTAACCCCGGCATCGGTGAGGTCGAGCAGCGGACCGTCGCTCTGGGCTTCGGTTTCCTGCGTCTCGGTCTGGGCGCTCATACAGTCTCTTCTCCGGGTGGAGCGGCTGATCAGGCCGTCCGCCAAATACAACGTGTGGCGGGTTCGTTGGTTACGAGCCCGCGCTGTCTTCCCAAATCTCACCGGTTTTGATCGCGCGACGTAAAGCATCCCGCTCGGCTTTCAGCCTGCGGAACGCCTCATCCTGGCCCGGCATGCCTGCCGCCGAGCTCAGTGCATCTTCCAGCGCCGCCACGCGAGTGAGCGCGTCGAACGCCTGCGACCATCGGACCCTTGCTTCGGCGAGGGGCGCATTTGCGGCCAGGAAAGGCGCGCCGGACTTTGCCGCCGCCTTCTCGACCTCGCGCACTAAAGCATCGTGACCCGACTGCGCCAGATGGCGACGCAAGGCCGCCGAGTCAAGATCCTGACCCGAGAACCGCAGGCGGACCATCTCCTGTGCGAGGCCGTCGAGCGACGCGTCGCCGAAGCCGTGGGACGAGATAGCCTCGAGATGGTCGTCCATCCGTTCCGGGTCGTCGATGGCGCCGTGGGCCAACGCGGCCGCGACCGGCTCGATCGAACGGCTCAGCGACTGCATCGCCTGGGCGCCCTCCGCCGTCTGGCCGAGCTTGGGCGGCGGGCCCGGTCGCCAGCGCCCGCCCTGGCCCGTCGAGGGCTGGGCCTGGGGTGCGCGCCGCGCGGGGAACAGGGCGTCGAAGCGGTCGAACAGTTCGCGGCGGTACTGTTCGGCCAGATCCTTGTCCTGAATGGCCGAGGCGGCCTGCCGCAGCCGGCCCTTGAGACCTGCACGGCGCTCGGGGGTGTCCAGAGGCTCGACCTCGGCTTCCTTCTGGAACAGCACCTCGGCGAAAGGGCGGGTGGTGGTCATGGCCTGACGCAGGGCCGGCGCGCCCTTGTCGCGCAGGATGTCATCGGGATCCTGACCGCCCTCCAGCAGGGCAAAGCGGAACGAGCGGCCCGACTTCAGCTGCGGCAGGGCTCGGTCGATGGCGCGATACGCCGCCCGCCGTCCCGCGGCGTCGCCGTCGAAACACAGCACCGGCTCGTGCGACACGCGCCACAGCCGCTCCATCTGCTCCTCGGTCAGGGCGGTGCCCATGGGCGCGACGGCGGGGATGCCGGCGCGGTGGCAGGCGATCACGTCCATATAGCCCTCGACCACCACAATGGCCTGATCGCTCTTCGACTCGGCCCCGAGGATGCGCCGCGCCTCGGGCAGGCCGTAAAGGGTCGCGCCCTTGTGGAAGAGCGGGCTCTCCGGACCGTTCAGATATTTGGCGCGGTCGTCGGGGTTCATCGCCCGGCCGCCGAAACTGACGATGCGGCCGCGGGCGTCGAGGATCGGGAACATCAGCCGGTCGCGGAACCGGTCATAGGGCTGGCCGCCGCCCTCGGGCGCGATCAGCATCCCGGCCTCGACGAGGTCGCCCGGCCTGGCGCCCCGCTGGACGAGGGCGGCCTTCAGCCCCTCGCGATCGTTGGGCGCATAGCCCAGCCCGAACCGCTCCCACTGGTCTTCGGGCAGGCCGCGTTTCTCGAGATATTCCCGCGCCGCCTTGCCCGGCGAGCGGCGCAGATTGGCGGCGAACCATTTCTGGGCCAGGTCCATCCAGTCGGTCAGGCCCTGCTTCTTCGCCTCGCGTTCAGCGGCCTGCGGATCCTCGGCCGGCAGGGCCATGCCCGCCTCCCCCGCCAGCCGCTGCACCGCCTCGACGAAGCTGAGCCGCTCGGTCTCCTGCAGGAAACTGATGACGTCGCCGTGCTTGCCCGACGAGAAGTCGTGGAAGAAGCCCTTGTCGTCATTGACGAAGAAGGACGGCGACTTCTCTTTCGTGAACGGCGACAGGCCGACGTATTCGCGTCCCTGACGCTTGAGTTTCACCGTCCGCCCGATGATGTCGGACGGCCGAAGGCGGGCCTTCAGTTCTTCAAGGAAGCGGTCGTCGAAGCGCACCTGCGCCTTATAGCGCGCGACTCACCGGTTTGGGCGCATTTACCTTTCGTTAACCAGAAAGGCCAAAGCGCGGCAGTAACCGCCTGAATATGTACACAGTTTTCTTGTTGAACAGGAACTGTCCACAGACCTGTGGATTAACCGCATAGCCGTCCCGGAAGCGGGCGGAGACAGGCGGGCCCGCAGCGAAGACCGCGGACCCGTCCGAGAATGAAAGCCGGCCCATGTTCATGACCATCGCCCGCCCGGCGGTGGAGCCCCAAGGCCCCGACTCCGTCGCCGTCCCCGGTTCCCCCGCCATTCACGAACTGTCGCCGCGCGCCCTGCACGCGCGCCTGCTTCAGAACGCGGCGCTGCGGCGGATGCGCGGCGCCGAGCGGCTGCGGAGCAACCGGCTCGAAGACGCCGACTACTGGCTTCACGCCGCGCCGGTGGCCGTGCGCAAGGCCTGCGCCCTGCGGGAAGAGAAGAGCTTCGCCCCGCTTCCCTGAGTCGATCAGCCTTACCGCCAGGCCGCGCCGGTGATCGCGCCCTGGCGGCCGACCTCATAGACGGCGCTCATGGATTCCACGCTGAAGTCCAGCGCGGAGACCTCGTAGTCGTCCGGCAGGGCGGCGTATCGGAAGAACAGGTCATTGTGGTCGGCGAAGGCGCGGTTGCCGGCCAGCGTCGTCACCAGCGAGGCCCTCAACAGGACGTCGATACTGCGGCCCAGCACGCCCTGCGGGGTATCGCGGGTGATGGCAAAGCTCGGGTTCGTCCGGCCGTTGACGACGACATAAAAGCGCGCCGCGCGCAGGGTCCCCGAGGGCTCGCGGAAGGACCAGAGGGTTTCCGGCACAGCGAGGAAGGGCGTGGTCACGCCCCCGTCAACATGCATCTCCTCGAAGGCCAGACCCGCGTTGTCGGAGGGTATCAGCACCGGCGGGAAGGCGCCGGGAATGCTGGCCGATGCGATCAGGACATTCCGGAACAGCGCCAGGGCTTCCGGCGAGGCCTGGGTCGCTATGGCGCCCAGGTCCCAGCTGACGCCGCGCTGGGAATCCAGGTCGGTCGTGGCCACCAGCAGGACGCGGCCCTTGGCGTATTCCGCCGCCACGGCCGCCAGCAGGGCCTCGTCCACATAGCGTTCGACAAGGGCGCGCAGTGGCTCCGCCCGATAGATTCCGGAGCCGACAAGGGCGGCGAGCCCCTGGGGCTGCAACAGCCCGGCGGCCGCGCCGCCGGTATAGGCGTCCGCCAGTTCGTCGTCATAGGCCGGGCCCAGAAACACGAACGGGGCTGCAAGCGCGCCGGTCGAGACCCCGGTGACAACCTCGAAGTCCGGCCGTTCCCCCGTCTCGCTCCAGCCCTTCATCAGGCCGGCCGTAAAGGCCCCGTTGGAGCCGCCGCCGGACAGGGCGATGAAGTCCAGCCGTCCGTCCGGCCCGACCGGCACGCCCTCGCGAAAGGCCTGCTGGAAGAGGGCCGCGCGGTCCCTGGCGTCGAGGTAGACCCGGATCGGATGTCCCGGCGCGGAAACCAGCCCCATCGGCCGGGCGCCCTCACGGTCCTGGGCATCGAAAGCCGAGCGAGCGCCGCTGGCGCACCCGCCAAGCGCAAGAAACAGGCACATGAGAAAGAGGATGCGGACGTTCACGCAGCACCCCTAGCATGGGCGGGCGACAGGCGGATGAAATGTCTGCGGGTCGGCGGGGCGAGCCCGGTCGACCGGAAGCCGTGGCTGTCCGACCGGGCTTCGCGGGCTAGCCGTTCATCGAGTCCGCGAACCGCTGGAACAGATACAGGCTGTCGGTCGGTCCCGGCGACGCCTCCGGGTGATGCTGCACGCTGAACACCGGACGGTTCTTCAGGGCGATGCCGCAGTTGGTGCCGTCGAACAGGCTGACATGGGTTTCGCTGACCGCGTCGGGCAGGCTGTCGCGGTCGACGGTGAAGCCGTGGTTCATCGACACGATCTCGACCTTGCCGGTGGTAAGATCCTTGACCGGATGGTTGGCCCCGTGGTGGCCCTGATCCATCTTGATCGTCTTCGCCCCCAGCGCCAGGGCCAGCATCTGGTGACCGAGGCAGATGCCGAACAGGGGCGTGCCGCTGTCGACCAGTTTGCGAATCTCCGGCACCGCATAGACGCCCGTCGCCGCCGGATCGCCCGGCCCGTTGGACAGGACCACGCCATCCGGCTTGCGCGCCAGAATGGCCTCAGCTGTCGTGTCGGCGGGCACCACGGTGATCTTCGCGCCGGTCGAGGCCAGCGCCCGCAGGATGTTGCGCTTCACGCCATAGTCGACAACGACCACCGACTTGTCGGCCGCATTCACCCGCGGATGGCCTTCCGGCCAGTCCCAGAGGCCCTCGTCCCAGTCGAACGACTGCAGGGTCGAGGCGTCCTTCGCCAGATCAAGACCGACCAGACCAGTCCAGGCGCGAGCCTGCGCGACCAAGGCCTCAAGGTCGAACTGGCCCGCCGGGTCATGGGCGATCACGGCGTGGGGGGCGCCCATGTCGCGGATGCGGGCGGTCAGGGCGCGCGTGTCCACGCCGGAGAGACCGACCACGCCGCGCCGCTTCATCCAGTCGTCGAAATCGCTCTCGCTGCGCCAGTTGGCCGGATCGGTCGGGGCGTCGCGGAAGATCGCGCCGCGCGCCGAGGTGTCCGAGCCGCCGCCGATCTGCTCGACGTCCTCGACATTGGTCCCGGTGTTGCCGACGTGCGGGAAGGTGAAGGCCAGGATCTGGCTCATATAGGACGGGTCGGTCAGGATCTCCTGATACCCGGTCATGGCGGTGTTGAAGACCACCTCGCCGAGCGCCGTACCGACGGCGCCGCAGCCGATGCCTTGCAGGATGGTGCCGTCCGCGAGCGCGAGCACGCCGGTGACGCCGGGAAGGAGTTTGGTGGTCATGGGGCGCTCTCTATCACCGAATCCCGGCGAGCAAACGGCGCGTTTGCTAGTGAGCCCCCGCCGCCGGGTCAACCGGGTTCTCGGGCTTGCCCCGCATGAAGGCGAACCAGGCTCCGCTGGTAACGACGAAGAAGATCGCCGTCGGCAGGATATAGCCCGGCGCCGCGGCGGCCACGGCGGCCGTGGCGAACAGCAGTCCCAGCGCCGCGATGAACCGGGCCCGGGTCCAGCGGGCCAGCCGGAACAGGGAGGCGGAACAGAGGCCGTAGACCACAAGGCTCAGCACCGAGGTGACGCCCACCAGCATGCCGAATTGCCCCCCCAGGGTCGGCTGGCCGGACAGCACCGCCACGATGCTCATGATCGCCCCGCCCAGCAGGGGGTTGACGATCGGCGTCCGCTCGCCGTGACCGAACCCCGACGGCAGGTAGCCGGATCGTGCGGCGGCCCGGGCGGTCTCCCCGCCCAGCATCACCCAGCCGCTCAATGTTCCCACAGCCTTGATCACGGCGCAGGCCGCAACCGCCGCCCCGATCGAGGCTCCGAACACCCGCGCCGTCAGATCGGCATAGGGGCTGGAGGATTCGGCGAGAACGCCGGCCGGGATCACGCCGAACACCGCCACGCTGGCTGCGACATAGACGACAGCGGCCAGCAGCACCCCGGCGATCGAGGCCCGGCCGACATCACGCGCCGGGTTCCGCACGCGGGCCGACAGGACCGCCGCGGTCTCCACTCCCAGGAAGGCCCAGAAGATCAGGGCGAGGGAGGCGGGCACGCTTTCGGCCAGACTGTTTCCCGACGGGCTCCACGACGCCGCGAAGGTCTCGCCGTTGAAAGCCGAGATTCCGGCCGCCACCGCGATCACGAGCGGGACAAGGCCGACGATCAGCGCAAGGGCCGCGAACCGCGACGCCGCCCGCGCCCCCAGAATATAGGCGCCCGTCGTCAGCCAGATCAGGCCGAGATTGCAGAAGGTGGCGGCGACCGGCTCCTTCAGAACCGGAAAAAAGAAGCCGAGGTAGCCCGTCGCCGCGACCGCTATGGCGACATTGCCGACGAGGCAGGCGGTCCAGAAGGCCAGCGCCGTCTGGAAGCCGAAGAACCGCCCCAGCCCCCGCTCGGCGAATCCCGACAGTCCGTCCGCATCAGGCTGCAACCGCCCCAGCGCCGCGAACACCAGGGCCAGGGTCACGGCCCCCAGACCGGCGACGCCCCAGCCGACCACGCTCGAGGACCCGACCGGCGCGAGGGTGGCGGGCAGCAGATAGACGCCCGAGCCGATCATATTCCCGGCCACGACCAGGGCGGCGAGACCCCAGCCCAGCTTTTGCTTGTCTTCGATGGCCTCGGTCATGGGTGAACCTCCGCGATGCGTGACTGGAACCACGCCAGCGCAATCTCATGGTTGGGGCTGAGCACGCCGCGGTCATAGGCGCCCGCCGACAGATTGCGCTGCACCGCCTCACAGATGGCCGCGTCCTCGGCGGTCAGCCGGTCGGAGGCGGTCAGGGCCTCGCCCAGTGCCCCCTCCCCGCCGTCGTTGAGGAACAGATAGTCCAGCCGCGTCCGGCCCGGCCCGACCGGCGTCATCCGCTCGATCATGGCCCCGTCGCGATAGACGTTGATCCCGAGATTGGGCCACAGCCAGCCCCAGACCCCCGCCTGCGGGCCGTCGTTGACGCCAACCGCCTCCTGCACGACCAGGTCACCCTCGACCCGCACACGGTATTCGGCCCCGCCCAGTTCATCCGCGAGGAGCGGATGGACCGCGCCGATGTGGTAGCCCTCGAGGTAGTTCTCGGCATAGGTCTTCCAGTCGCAGGCCAGATCGTGCGAGCGGCGCAGGGCGGGTGCGGCGATGTCCAGACCTCGCCCGGCCAGCAGGGCTTCCAGCGGCGCGACATGGTCGGCCAGCGGCCGGGCGTCCGTGTCCATGGTGGCGAAGACCAGCCCGCGCCAGATCTCCAGCCTCAGGGCCAGCAGGCCGAATTCCCGCGGGTCGAACCCCTCCGCCGCGCCGAATCCCGTCGCCGCCCTCAGCCGCCCGTCCAGTGCATAACGCCAGCCGTGATAGGCGCAGACCAGTTCACCCTCGCAGTGCCCGCTCGCGCCGGTGACCAGCGGCCCGGCCCGATGGCGACAGACATTGTGAAAGGCGCGCAGGGCGCCGTCCTTGCCCCGCACCGCCAGCAGGCGATGGCCGGCGACATCACTCGCGATCCAGTCGCCGGGCGCGGGCGCTTCCGCCTCATGACCCAGAAACAGCCAGGCCTTTCCGAACACGGCCGATCGCTCGCGCGCCCAGGCGTCGGGACAGCCGTAGAGATGGGCGGGAAGCGTGGCCTGCATGGCCGGATCAAGGCCCCGACCCGCGCGCGCCGTCAACCGGTCTCAGATGGTGATGGCATCCATGCCGGCGAAGACCGCGTGGGTCGCCCCGGCGGCCTGGGCGGCCAGACCACGGTCGGGACGCAGGTTCAACAACATGACCTGCGGACAGGCCTCGCGCGCCGCGCCGATCAGGGCCGCGGCATCCAGCCACTCTCGCGGGGTCTCGTGGGCGACGCCGGCGAAGTCGATGGCCAGGCACCGCGCGCGCACATTCGCCAGCCGCCGGGCCGCCCCGGCGTCGGGGGCGATATGCAGAATGACGCCGAGCGCCGCAGTCTCGAAATGGGCGAGCGCCTCGTCAATCGCATCAGGCGGGGCCTGCTCCAGGCCGCCCATGACCTCCACCAGCAGAGCCCCCGGCGCGGCGCCGTGCTGAAGCTCGGTGCACAACAGGGCGAACCGTCCGCCGCTCGACGCCACGGTGCGCCAGAAGGCCGGAAGGACACCGCTGTCGTCCGCCCCCAGATGCAGCAGATCGAGTCCGTGGCTGAGCGTTTGCAGATCGATCCGCTTCAGGTCCATCGGCTCCAGCGTCCGGCGGCCAAGCGCTGCCAGCGCCGTCTCGCCGCCCCGGTGGCGGACAGTCCGTCGGATACGCCGGCTGACCGGCACGGACCGGCTCAGGTCGAAGACAGGCTGGGCGGCCAGCGTCACCGTCAGCTCGCGGCGCGCGCGCGTCACCAGGGTGAAGGTCAGGCTCTCATAGGGCGCTGCGTAGGACCGGCGCTCGCCAAGGGGCGACTGCGACGAACCGGGCGCGTCTGCGGACTCACTGGAGCCCTGGGCCAGGTGGGCTTCGCCCCCGATACGACTCATGACCGTGACCTCTACGCCGGTCCAACAAGCCCCCGCCGTGACTTCGCGCCTCAAGGCGCAAACAGATCACTGACAAACGTGGTCAAACGGCATTGACCATGGCCGGTCCCGATCTGGCGCCCCCGGCAGTTGACAGGCCTATGCACTTTGTGTTGTAAAGTACTTCGTTGATGGAGATTTCGCCGTGCGCCAGACCCGTTCCTTGATCGCCGCCGTACTGACCTGTGGCGTTCTTTCCCTCTCCTCGCCCGCGACGGCGCAGACCCCGCCGCCCGCGCCCCCCGCCGCGCCTGTTCCGCCCACCGTCGAACTCCGTGAAGCCGGTCTGGTGGCGGACTATTTCGCGGCGGATCCGGCCACGGCCTCGCCCGGCGCGATCATCGTACTGGGCGGATCGGAGGGCGGTCTGGGCGGATCGCGCAACCTGGCGCGGCGTCTGGCCGCCGCCGGTTTCGACGCCATCGCCGTCTCCTATTTCGGCGAGTCCGGCCAGTCATCCCGGCTGGATCAGGTCCCGATCGAACCGGTCGCCCGCGCCCGCGAATGGCTGGAGGCCCGCCCCGGTCCCGGCGAGGCCATCGCCGTGCTGGGCGTATCCAAGGGCGGCGAACTGGCCCTGCTGACCGCCAGCCGCGACCCCGCCATCAAGGCCGTCGTGGCCGCCGTGCCGTCCCATGTCGTCTGGCAGGGTATCGACATGCAGGGCGGCATGACCGGCTCGTCCTGGACATCGGGCGGCGTCCCGCTGGCCTATGTGCCCTATGACCTGAGCAATGGCTTCATCAGTGTGCACGCCCTCTATGCCGGGAGCATCGCCTCCGCCCCTGCCGAGACTGAAATCCCGGTCGAGCAGATCGCCGGGCCGATCCTGCTGGTCTCGGGACAGGCCGACACCCTCTGGCCCTCGACCGAGATGGCGAACCGGGTCGAACAACGGCTGCGGACCCACGGCTTTGCCCACGGCGTGACCCATCTGGCCTACGCCGACGCCGGCCATGCCGTGTTCGGAGCGCCCGTGCGGGCCGACACGCCCGGACTGGAGCGGGCCCTGTCGGTCGGCGGCACCATCGACGGTCTGGTCGCCGCCCGCGCCGACCTGTGGCCGCGCGTTCTGGCCTTCCTGAAGGACGCCCTGGCCGACGATTGACGGCTTTCAAGCTCAGACGACGCGGCTGCCCTCCGGGGCCTCACCAAAGGCGTTGGCGACCGGATGACCCTTCTGGCAGTACCAGATCAGCAGCGGGATCCAGCCGACCAGCGGAATGAGCCAGAGCAGGACCCACCAGCCTGACCGACCGGTGTCGTGGAGTCGCCGCACGCTGACCGAGATGTTGGGGATCAGGGAGACGATGCCGAAGATGCTGGTCAGCGGGTCGATCACGCTCCCGTCTGTGCCGAGGGCGCTGGAAAAGAAGGTGCGGTCAAGGATCGTCAGGACGGCACTTACAATCAGGTAGAAGAGGACAAAGTACCAGAATTCCTTGCGGCTCGACCGGCCTTCGAAGTCGACATAGCGGCGGTAGGGAATGATGAAGTCATTCATGAGGGCCTGCTCCAGCGGGAACCCACCCTCGAACGGGTCTCTGTTCCTTTCAAGGGCCAAATCGACCATTGGCGTCGGCGCGCCCGGTCCGTGTCACAGCCACGCGCGATATTCGCGGACACGACTTGCGAACCCTGACTCGGATAGGCCAAGACGCCGGGATGAGCATCACCACGGTCGGCCTCGATGCCGACGACACCCTCTGGCACAACGAGACGATATTCCGGCTTACGCACGACCGGTTCGTCGACCTGTTGACGGACCACGACAACGACCTGATCGAAGCCCGGCTGGCCGAGGTCGAGCGGCGCAATCTTCGCCTCTACGGCTACGGGGTGAAGGGCTTCACCCTGTCGATGCTCGAGACCGCCATGGAACTGTGCGACGGCGCGCCGCCGCCGCGCGCCATCCGCGAGATTCTCGCCGCCGGCCGCGAAATGCTGACCCATCCGGTCGAGACCCTGCCCGGCGTCGACGAGGCCCTCGCCGCCCTGTCCGAGCGCTACCGGCTGATCCTGATCACCAAGGGCGATCTGATGGACCAGGAGCGCAAGCTGGCCGCCTCGGGCCTCGGAGACCTGTTCGCCGCGGTCGAGATCGTCTCCGAAAAGGATCGCGGGACCTACGATCGCGTCTTCGCCCGCCATGGCACGGGCGCGGGCGAGGCGGTCATGGCCGGCAACTCCATGAAGTCCGACGTCCTGCCCGCGCTCGAGGCCGGAGCCTTCGCGGTCCACATTCCATACGCCATCACCTGGGCCCACGAACTGGCCGACGCGCCCGAGAACCATGCGCGGTTTGGCGCACTCGAGAGCGTCGCGGACCTGCCGGCCTGGGTTGAGCAACGCAGCACCTGATTCCGGATAACAACGCTCGCGTACCGTCATTTGAGATTAGCTTTGGCAGCGTGATGTCCATCTGTTTGAATAACACCACAATATAATCGCAAAATTTACTGCAACGCTTGACCGACACATCTGTGTTGGGTTTGTGGCGTCATCTGGCTTGGGGGAGCGGATGTCTGTCACTCACAAGCGAGCTAAATATGATTGTTATGCGTAACCGACTGCTGGCCTCCACAGTGCTGGCCGGTGTGATGGCTGCCTCCGCGCCCGTCTGGGCCCAGACTGCGCCGACCCAGGAGCCTCTCAATACTGCGCCCGGCGCCGCCGATGCCCAGGATGATTCCGCTGAACTCGACGAAGTCGTCGTCACCGGCTCGCGTATCCGCCGCGACCCGACCAACTCGCCGACGCCGCTGATCCAGGTCCAGCGCGAGGACCTGCTGACGACCGGCCAGACCACCGTCATCGACTACCTCGCCACCATTCCCGCCCTGTCCAACTCTGTCGTCCCGTCCGACACGACCGGCAGCGGCCTGGGCGATGGCGGCCTTTCGCTGCCGAACCTGCGGAGCCTGGGCTCCAACCGCACCCTCACGCTGGTCGATGGCCGCCGTCACGTCGGTTCGAGCGGCGGGCAGCTGTCCGTCGACATTGACACCATCCCGCGCCTGCTGATCGAGAACATCGAGATCGTCACCGGCGGCGCCGCCTCGGTCTACGGCGCTGACGCCGTCTCGGGCGTGCTGAACTTCATCCTGCGTGATGATTTCGAAGGCCTCGAGATCGACGCCAACTACGGCATGATCAACCAGAACGGCGAAGCGAACCGCCGGATATCCATTCTCGCCGGTACGAACCTCTTCGATGACCGCCTGAATCTCTACATCCACGGTGAGTACGAAGAGGTCGACGAAGTCACCTCGCTCGACATCGACTGGCTGCGCAACGCTCCGGTGCGCCTTGGCGTCGACGCCGACCCGACCACGGCCCGGTCGGACGGGATCGTGGACGCCCGCCTGTTCACCGGCGTGGGCCGCATCGATCGTCCGCGGTGGGGGCAGACGACCCTGGCCAACGTTCAGCAGCCGAGCCAGCTCAACAATCCGAACGTCCCCTACGAAGACTGCTTCTCGGGCACCGGCGCCGCCTTCGGCTTCTCCTACAGCCCCAGTTGCTTCGCGGTGACGCCCGGCAAGACCTACTGGTACGAGGGCTCGACCGCCCGCCTCGCCGATTTCGGCCAGCGCGTCGGTGAAACCGGCATCAACCGCCCCTTCAACATAGGCGGCGACGGTGAGAATCCCGCCGCGTTCAGCACCGGCTCGCGCGTTCCGCGTTCGGAATCGGCGCGCTTCCAGGCCGGCGGCACGTTTGCCGTAACCGACAGCATCGATTTCTACGCCGAGGCCAAATACGTCACCGAAGACACCTTCGACCTGTCGCAGCCGACCTTCTACGACATCGATCTGGTCAACTCTTACAGCGCCGGCTCGGCCAACCCGATCTACAACGTCGCGAATTTCGACCTGCGCTACACGGACAACGCCTATCTGCCGCAAAACGTGAAGGACGCGATCACGACCAATCTGGTCACGCCCTATTCCGAGCCGACCCAGACCACCGCGGGTCAGCCCCTGGCCCCGATCCTGTTGCGCAACGCGCGCCACAGCATGTTCGGACCGGACCGTACCCAGGACAACACGCGTGAACTGACCCGCTTCGTCGCCGGCTTCCGCGGCTCGAACGACGGCATCGGCTTCATCCGCGATATCGACTGGGACATCGGTTACACCTACGGCGAGGTCGAGGTTGAAAACCGCGAGCGGGGCACCGACAGCCAGCGCTTCGCCATGGCCGCCGACGCCGTCTTCGACACCGCCGGCATCGTCAACGGCCGTCCCGGCGAGATCGTCTGCCGCGTCCAGCTGCTGGCCGCCCAGGGCGCACCCGCCGGCGCTCTCGATCAGGGCCCCGCCGGCCCGGGCGACCTGCGTGACACGGAATACGGCCGCCGCTCGATCGCGGAGTGCGCGCCGCTGAACGTCTTCGGCATGGGCAACCAGAGCGCCGAAGCTCTCGAGTTCATTGACGCCGTCATCGGTGTGACCGAGCGGAACGAGCAGGAGCAGGCCATCGCCTCGGTCTCCGGCAATCTGTGGGACTTCTGGGGCGCCGGCTCCATTGGCCTCGCCCTTGGCGCCGAGTACCGGCGTGAGGCGACCGAGGCCACCGGCCGCGACCGCGATACCGCCGGCCGTCCCCTGCTGTTCCTGAACTCGGGTCCCGACTTCCCGCAGGTCGAGTACACCAGCGAAGAGGTCTTCGCCGAACTGTCGATCCCGCTGTTCCGCGACAGCTGGATGGGCGAATACGCCGAACTGAGCGGCTCCTACCGCTATGCCGACTACAGCACCGTCGGCAATGTGGACGTCTTTGGCGTCAACCTGGTCTACCGTCCGATCGCGGACATCGCATTCAAGACCAGCTTCAACAGCTCGGTGCGCGTGCCCGACCTGGCGGAGAATTTCTCTCCGTTCGGCCAGACCTTCCTCAACAACATCGTCGACCCCTGCGCCACGCTGAGCATCGCGGCCCAGGACGCCGAGACGCGGGACAACCGCGTCGCCAACTGCACGGCGCTGGCCCAGGCCCAGGGGCTGAGCTTCGACTTCGCCGGCGCGACCGCGACCAACGCCGACGACTTCACGCCGAACTACACCTCGGGCGTCGCCGGCGTGTTCGGGGGCAACCCGTTCCTGACCCCGGAAGAGTCGGACAGCTTCACCTTCTCGACGGTGCTGCGTCCCCGGTTCATCCCGAACTTCTCGCTGGTGCTCGACTACTACGAGATCAAGATCGACCAGGTGATCTCGGCGGTGTCGGCCGCGACGGCGGCGGCCAACTGCGTCAGCGGCCCGTCGCTGAACACGGCAGCCTGCGCCACCATCTTCCGCAACAACCCGGACATCCCGTTCGGCATCGGCGCCCCGATCGGCGATCCGATCGGCGGCTTCATCGAGGGCTCGGTCAACTACGCCTCGCTCGAGACGCGCGGCCTCGACTTCACCGCCCGCTATTCGATGGATCTCGAGGAAGTCACCGGTCGCAACTGGGGCCGGCTGGACTATTCGATCGGCGGCCTGTGGCTGATCGACCAGAAGCAGTTCCTGAACGCTGACGATCCCGCGGACTTCGACGAACTGGCCAGCAGCCTGTTCTACCCGCGCGTCCGCTTCACCTCCTCGCTGACCTATGCGCCGAACGACACCTGGAGCATCAACTGGACCGCTGACTGGCAGACGGCCCAGGACATCGTCCAGATCCGGGACGCCGTCGCCAACATCGACGGACGCGCCTTCGAGGAACTGGATTCGCGCAACTTCACGCGGCACGACTTCACCGTCCGCTGGAACGCCCGTGACGACCTGTCGATCCGCGCCGGGGTGGTCAACGCCTTCGACGCCGAACAGGCGCCGTACCTGGGCACGACCCTGTATTCGAACTTCGACCCCTACGGCCAACGCTTCTTCATCGGCCTGAACTACCGTCCGTTCTGATCTTCAGACCGGATGACAGCGAAAGGGCGGCCCGAAAGGGCCGCCCTTTTTCGTTCGGGATCAGACGGCGCTTGCTCTCCTGCCCGCCCCTCTTTAGACGGGCCGCTTAACCGACAACCCGACCGAACCACGCGGCGTCACAGCCGCGGCGGGTTCGCGCGCGCAAGGAGCGTGACAGCCCGTGCTTGAAGACGAGGTCCCGCACGAGGAACGCGACGCCATGATTCGGGCGACGCTCGCCGAGCATGGCGATTCCGGCGTCACCCCGCGGCACACGCTGTTTTACTTCTATGGCGAAGGCGACCACGACGATCTGAACGAGGTCGCGCGGCGCGCGGGTTTCCTGACCCGGGGTCAGGACGACTGCACCATTCTCGAAACGACCATGGCCGTGGATGAGGCCTCCTTCACCCCCGTCTCCTCCATGATGCAATCCTGGGCCGCCGCCTTCCAGCTCGACTACGACGGCTGGGAATGCGCGGTCGTGACGAACTGAGTAGCCCATGCCCAAACGCACAGACATCCAGTCCATCCTGATCATCGGTGCCGGGCCGATCGTGATCGGGCAGGCGTGCGAGTTCGACTATTCGGGCGTCCAGGCGTGCAAGGCGCTGAAGGCCGAGGGGTACCGGGTCATTCTGGTCAACTCCAACCCCGCCACCATCATGACCGACCCGGAGGTGGCCGACGCCACCTATATCGAGCCGATCACGCCGGAGTTCGTCGAGCGCATCATCGCGAAAGAGCGGCCCGACGCCCTGCTGCCGACCATGGGCGGCCAGACGGCGCTGAACACGGCCCTGGCGCTGGACGCTTCGGGCGCCCTGAAGAAATGGGGCGTGGAGATGATCGGGGCCAGGGCCGACGTCATCGACAAGGCCGAGGATCGTCAGAAATTCCGCGACGCCATGGACAAGCTCGGCCTGGAAAGCCCGCGTTCCAAGGCCATCCACCACATCGACGAGGCCGAGGACGCCCTGGCCTTCGTCGGCCTGCCCGCCATCGTCCGCCCGTCCTTCACCCTCGCCGGCACCGGCGGCGGCATCGCCTACAATGTCGAGGAATACCGCGAGATCGTCGAACGCGGTCTGGACCTGTCGCCGACCACCGAGGTGCTGGTCGAGGAAAGCGTCCTGGGCTGGAAGGAGTATGAGATGGAGGTCGTCCGCGACAAGGCGGACAACTGCATCATCGTCTGCTCCATCGAGAACATCGACCCGATGGGGGTGCACACCGGCGACTCCATCACCGTCGCCCCGGCCCTGACGCTGACCGATAAAGAATACCAGCGGATGCGCACGGGCTCGATCAACGTCCTGCGCGAGATCGGCGTCGAGACCGGCGGATCGAACGTGCAATGGGCGATCAATCCCGCCGACGGCCGGATGGTGGTGATCGAGATGAACCCGCGCGTGTCGCGGTCGTCCGCCCTCGCCTCCAAGGCCACCGGCTTCCCGATCGCCAAGGTCGCCGCCCGTCTGGCCGTCGGCTACACCCTGGACGAACTGACCAACGACATCACCATGGTCACGCCGGCCTCGTTCGAGCCGTCGATCGACTATGTCGTCACCAAGATCCCCCGCTTCGCCTTCGAGAAATACCCGGGCGCCGAGGCGACCCTGTCGACCTCGATGAAGTCCGTCGGCGAGGTCATGGCCATCGGCCGGACCTTCCAGGAGTCGATGCAGAAGGCCCTGCGTGGCCTCGAAACCGGCCTGACCGGCTTCAACGAGATCGAGATCGACGGCGTCGTCGACGTTGAGGACGAAGCCTCCGCCCGCGCCGCCGTGGTGCGGGCGCTGGGCCAGCCGACGCCGGACCGCATCCTTGTGATCGCCCAGGCCTTCCGCCACGGCCTGTCGGTGGAAGAGGTCAACGCCGCCTGTTCTTATGAGCCGTGGTTCCTGCGCCAGATCGCCGACATCGTGCGCACCGAAGGCCACATCCGGGTCCAGGGCCTGCCGACCGATCCCACTGACTTCCGCAAGCTGAAGTCCAAGGGCTTCTCCGACGCCCGTCTCGCCCAGCTGACCGGCCAGACCGAGAAGGCCGTCCGCACCGCCCGCCGCGGCCTGAACGTCCGCCCGGTATTCAAACGCATCGACACCTGCGCCGCCGAGTTCGCCTCGGCCACGGCCTATATGTATTCGACCTATGAGACCGGCGCCCTGGGCCAGGTTCCGCAGTGCGAATCCAACCCGACGGACCGCAAGAAGGCGATCATCCTCGGCGGCGGTCCGAACCGCATCGGGCAAGGGATCGAGTTCGACTACTGCTGCTGTCACGCGGCCTTCGCCTTCGCCGACATCGGCGTCGAGTCGATCATGGTCAACTGCAACCCCGAGACCGTCTCGACCGACTATGACACCTCCGACCGCCTGTATTTCGAGCCGCTGACGGCCGAGGACGTCCTGGAGCTGATCGAGGTCGAGCGGTCGACCGGCAACCTCATCGGCGTGGTCGTCCAGTTCGGCGGCCAGACGCCGCTGAAGCTGGCCCATGCGCTGCATGAAGACGGTGTGCCGATCCTCGGCACCAGCCTGGACTCCATCGACCTGGCCGAGGACCGCGAACGATTCCAGGTCATGCTGCACGACATCGGCCTGATGCAGCCGCCCAACGGCCTGGCCCGCAGCGCCGAGGAAGCCGCGCAGAAGGCGGACGAGGTCGGCTATCCGGTCGTCCTTCGCCCCTCCTATGTGCTGGGCGGACGCGGCATGGTCATCGTCCACGACCGCGAACAACTGGACCGCTATGTCGGCGAGGCCATGCGGGTCTCGGGCGACGATCCCGTCCTGATCGACCACTATCTGAACCGCGCCACCGAGGTGGACGTTGACGCCCTGTGCGACGACGAGACCGTCTTCGTCGCCGGGGTGCTGGAGCATATCGAGGAGGCCGGCGTCCACTCGGGCGACAGCGCCTGCTCCATGCCGCCCTACTCCCTGTCCGACGCCACCATCGCCGAGCTGAAGCGCCAGACCGAGGCCATGGCCCGGGCCCTGAAGGTGCGCGGCCTGATGAACGTCCAGTTCGCCATCGAGGAGCCGCACAGCGCCGCGCCGCGCATCTTCGTGCTGGAGGTCAATCCGCGCGCCAGCCGCACGGCGCCCTTCGTCGCCAAGACCATCGGCCAGCCGATCGCCGCCATCGCCGCCAAGGTCATGGCCGGCGTGCCGCTGAAATCCTTTGGCCTGACCGACATCCCCTACGACCATATCGCGGTCAAGGAAGCGGTCTTCCCCTTCGCCCGCTTCGCAGGCGTCGACACCATCCTGGGCCCCGAGATGCGCTCGACCGGCGAGGTCATGGGTCTGGACTGGAAGCGCGACGGCGAGGCTGACATGGCCCCCGCCTTCGCCCGCGCCTTCGCCAAGTCCCAGATCGGCGGCGGCACGACCTTGCCGGTCAAAGGCTGCGCCTTCGTCAGCGTCAAGGACGGCGACAAACCCTTCATCGTGGAGGCGGTGAAGACCCTGCTCGCCGAGGGTTTCACCGTCATGGCCACCGGCGGCACGCACAGCTTCCTGAACGAGCAGGGCCTGCCCGTCGCCTTCGTCAAGAAGGTGCTGGAAGGCCGCCCGCACATCGTCGACGCCATGAAGAACGGCGAGGTCCAGCTGGTCATCAACACCACCGAGGGCAAGCAGTCGCTCCAGGACAGCTTCAGCCTGCGCCGCACCGCCCTGATGATGAAGATCCCCTATTATACGACGACGGCGGGGGCGCTGGCCGCGTCGCAGGCCATCGGGGCGATCAAGGCCGGCGACCTGGATGTGCGGCCGATCCAGGATTACGCGCACTGAACATCGGGATCGACCTGTCCGTCGTCGACCGGGCGCTGATCCTTCTCGCTCTCGCGGAACTGTCGGTCTTCGCCCTGTTCTGGTTCGACAAGGCCCAGGCGCGTGAACACGGCTGGCGGGTGCGGGAGAGCACGCTCTTGCTGGGCGCCCTGTTCGGCGGCGTGGGCGCGTGGATGGGGCAGCGCCTGCTGCGCCACAAGACACGCAAGGAGCCCTTCAGGACGCAGCTGGGTATGGTGATCGTCGTCCACCTGATCGGGGTGGCGGCCGTCTTCTGGCTGCTGCTGCGCTAAATGCCCGACGCCGCCTCCGGGTCGGCCACCGCATCCCGCCCTTCGACGATCCGCGCCGCCGCCATGTCGGCGGTGACATTGCCGATCGTGCGGAAGATGTCGGGCACGACCTCGACCGCCAGCAGCAGGGGCAGGACCTCGAGCGGCAGACCCATGACGAGGGCGATGGGGGCGATGGAGGCAAAGAACGAGACCTGACCCGGCAGGCCGACGGTGCCGACGCTGATGGCGAGGGCCGTGACGCCGCCGGCCAGCAGCACGCCGGGCGTCAGGGCGATGCCGTACAGGTGGGCGACATAGATGCAGACGGCCAGGTTGGCGACTGTCGAGGTGATGCGGAACACCGCTACTGCCAGCGGCAGGACCAGCCCCGCGGTCGCCGGCGACACGCCCAGCCGGTCGATCGACCGCTCGACCATCACCGGCAGACAGGCCAGCGACGACTGGGTCGAGAAGGCCACGACCTGGGCCGGGGCGATTGCGCGGGCGAACCGCCCCAGGGTGACCCGGCCGAAGGCCACGGCCACCACATAGGTCAGGAGGATCAGGCCGACGAGCGCCAGCACCACAATGGCGATGTAATGGCCCAGCACCCCCGCCGCGCCGAGGCCGGCCCTGAGGCCTACCCCGAGCGACAGGGCGAAGACGCCGAACGGCGCGGCGCGAAGCACCCAGTGGACAATGACGATCATGGTCTCTGCCACGGCCTCGAAAAAGACGGTCAGCGGCTGGCGCAGACGGGCGCTCAGTCGGGTCGTCGCGAAGCCGAAGACGATGGCGAAGACGACGATGCCGAGGATGGCGTCGTCCGCCGCCGCGCGGATCGGGTTGGACGGGGCCAGACTGGTCAGGAAGGCGGTGAAGCCGCCCCCGCTGACGCTGCCGCGCACCGCCTCGTCCGTGGTCGCGCCCGCCAGCAGCATCTGCGCGCCGGCCGGGTCGATCGGCCAGATCGCGTGCAGGCCCAGCGAGGCCAACACGCCATAGACCGTCGCGCCGATCAGCAGCAGGGCGAAGACGATGATCGCCTTCAGGGCCAGCCGGCCGGTCGCGGCCGCATCGGCGATGGAGGCGATGCCGGTCACCAGCAGGCTGAACACCAGCGGGATGATCGTCATCCGCAAGGCGTTGAGCCACAGCTGGCCCAGCCCGTCGACGAGGGCCACCGTGCCCGTGCCGCCGGGGATGCCGTACGTCTGGGCCGCCGCGCCGGCGAGCAGGCCGGCCGCGAGGGCCAGCAGCACCCAGAGACTGAGCGAGGAGAACAGGGCTGCGGTGCGGGAGCGGGTCATGTGGGGAAGCTAGGCCGGGTCGAGGCGCGCCGCCAGCCCATCCGCCGCCGCCGCGATCGAGGCCGGCGAAAGATCCGCCAGCAGGAGGCGATCCAGCACGGGCCGGGCGCGGTCGGCGCCGGTCCGCAGATAGGCGGGATCGTAGTGGGCCTCGATCAACTGCCGGGCCAGATCGGCGATATCGCCCCGGGCGGCCATGGCGCGCCACTCGGCGGTCGTCGCCCTGGAATGATGGCGCGGCATCCGGCTCAGGGCCTTGTCGAGCGCGCCCGGATCAGCGGCGATGTCGGCATAGGTCGCGACCGTATGGGCGACACGGGCCTCGACCGGGGCGGCGATCTCGATCACGGGCGCGGCGGCCATGACGGACCAGAGCGACGGCGGAACCACCCGCGCGCCGATCCGGCTGCTCTCGGCCTCGACCACGACAGGCCGGGCGGGATCCAGCCGCGAAAGGACGTCGTGCAGCCGGCTCTCGAAGGCCTTCTGGGAAGGCTGACCGCCCGGCATGGCCCCGAACAGAGAGCCCCGGTGCGCGGCCAGCGCCTCAAGGTCCAGGGTCTGCACGCCGCGCGCCGCCAGCGCGTTCAGCAGCGCCGTCTTGCCCGACCCGGTCGGTCCGTCCAGCAGGGTCAGCCGGTGCGGCAGGGGGGCGTCGTACAGGGCCGCGTTCACCTGCCGCCGCCAGGTCTGGTAGCCGCCGTCCAGCACCGTCACCGGCCAGCCGATCTGGTCCATCACCGTGACCATGGCCCCCGACCGCTGGCCGCCACGCCAGCAATGGACCAGCGGCTTGAACCCGCCGCCGCGGTCCGCCAGCGCCCCCTCCAGATGCGACGCGATGTTGCGCGCCACCATGGCCGCGCCGGTGCGGCGGGCGAGGAATTTGGAGCCCTGCACATATTCGGTCCCGACCGCCGCGCGCTGGGCGTCGTCGAGCACCGGCAGGTTGAGCGCGCCGGGGATATGGTCGAGGGCGTACTCGGTCGGACTGCGCACGTCGATGATCGCATCGAAGCCGTCGCGGGCTGCGGGCGACAGATCGACCGTGTGGCGGATCATCCGACGACGCGGACGCGCGGCGGGCCCTCGACCACACGCCCGACGACGGCGGCCCGCACAAAGCCCTCGCCCGTCGCCAGCGCCAGAACCTCGTCCACCTGATCAGCCGCGACGGCGATCAAAAGGCCGCCCGCGGTCTGGGGATCGGTCAGCAGGTCGCGCCGCCAGTCCTCCAGTCCCGCCGGCAGGTCGACGCCTTCGCCATAACTGGCCCAGTTGCGGCCCGAGGCCCCCGTGCGCACGCCGCCCGTGGCCAGGGCCTCGACCCCGTCCAGCAGCGGCGGCTGATCCGTCAGCTCCACCGTCAACCCCGCCCCGCGCGCCATCTCCAGCGCATGGCCCAGCAGGCCGAAGCCGGTGACGTCCGTCACCGCATGAACCCCTGTCATTCCCGCCAACTTCGCCCCGACCGTGTTCAGCTTCGTCGTCGAGGCGATCAGGGCCGCATAGCCGTCCGGACCCAGCCGCTCCTGTTTGAACGCCGCGCTCAGCACGCCGACGCCCAGCGCCTTGGTCAGGATCAGCACGTCGCCGACCTGTGCGCCGCGATTGGTCAGCACCTGATCCGGATGCACCAGACCGAGCGCCACCAGCCCGTAGATCGGCTCGACGCTATCGATCGAATGGCCGCCCGCGACCGGGATGCCCGCCGCCGCGCAGACAGAGGCGCCGCCCTGCAGGATGCGGCCGATGGTCTCCGTCGACAGGACATTCACCGGCATGCCGACCAGCGCCAGGGCGAAGATCGGGGTCGCGCCCATGGCGTAAACGTCGGACAGGGCGTTGGTCGCAGCGATGCGGCCAAAGTCGAACGGGTCGTCGACGACCGGCATGAAGAAGTCTGTCGTCGCCACCAGCGCCTGCTGATCGTTCAGCCGCCAGACAGCCGCGTCGTCGCTGGTTTCGGTCCCGACCATCAGGTCGGCGAAGGGTCCTGCCAGCGGCATCCCCTTCAGAATGTCCCGCAGCACCGCCGGGGCCAGCTTGCAGCCGCAGCCGCCGCCGTGGGCGAGGGAGGTCAGGCGGGGTTCGGGCGTGGTCATGGCATGGCTTAGGGCCAAACCGCCGCCGAACTCAACAGGTCGGTCACTGCATTGGCCGTTGCCAGTCTGCCGCCGCCGGACCAATGTTCGCGCTTCAAACCGGGGGCGGAACGATGCGACTTCTTCTTGCGACGACGGCGGTGCTGGCGCTTTTCACGGCCGGGGCGGCGCAGGCCCAGACCGGCTCGACCGATGTCGAACTGCGCCAGGCCATCGCGCGGGACTATGACGCCAACCTCGGCGCCCTGTTCGACGACTTCCACCGCAACCCGGAGCTGTCGGGTATGGAGGTCCGCACCGCCGGCATCATGGCGGCCCAGCTGACGGCGCTGGGCTATGACGTGACCACCGGCGTCGGCGGCACGGGCGTGGTCGCCGTGCTGCGCAACGGCGACGGCCCCACGGTCATGATTCGCGCCGACATGGACGGCCTGCCGCTGGCCGAGGATTCCGGTCTGGCCAATGCCTCGACCGCGCGTCAGGTCGACAGCGACGGGATCGAAAAGCCCGTCATGCATGCCTGCGGCCACGACGTGCACATCACTGCCCTGATCGGGACGGCGCGGCAGCTGATGGCGCGGCGGCAGGACTGGTCCGGCACCCTGGTGCTGATCGCCCAGCCGGCCGAAGAGCGCATCTTCGGCGCCCGCGCCATGGTGCAGGACGGCCTCTACACCCGCTTCCCAAGGCCCGACATAGCCCTGGCCTTCCACGTCTCGGCCGATCTCGCGACCGGCCTGATCGACCTGCCGCTGGGCATCACCTCGTCCAGTTCGGACAGCGTGGACATCGCCGTCCACGGCGTCGGCACCCATGGCGCCTATCCGCATCTGGGGGTCGACCCGATCGTAGTCGCCTCGGCCATCGTGATGAACCTGCAGACCCTGCCCAGCCGCAGCATCAATCCGCTGGAGGGGGCCATTGTGACGGTCGGGTCCTTCCACGGCGGCATCAAGCACAACATCATCTCCGACCGGGTCGACCTGCAGCTGACTGTGCGGGCCGACAATCCCGAGACCCGGCTGGCCCTGCTGGACGGCATCGACCGGGTCGTGCGCGGCACCGCCCTGGCGCTGGGCGTATCCGAGGACCGTCTGCCGACCGTGGTCCGCTCGCCGACCGAGACCACCCCCGCGACCATCAATGACGCCGCCACCGCCGCCCGCGTGCGCGCCGCCATCGGCGCGGCCATGGGCCCCGAGCGGCTGGTGGACACCCCCCGCACCGGCATGGGGGCAGAGGATTTCGCCTGGTTCATCACCCCGGACACCGGGGTGAAGGGCGTCTATTTCAGCGTCGGCGGCACGCCCGCGGCGGACGTCGCCACGGCTCCGGGCCACCATTCGCCCCTGTTCCGCATCGACCCCCAGCCCTCGGTCGTCACCGGGGTTGAGGCCATGGTGGTCGCTGCGCAGGCGCTGATGCCAAGGGGTTGAGGCGCGGCTGAACCGTTCCGGGCCTTGTCCGTTTCAGGCCCTGAACCGGAGATCGCCATGCCCATTCCCAAACTCGCGACCCTGATCGGCGGCCTGCTGCTCAGCAAGGGCGGACGGCGCGTGGCCGGTCGGCACGCGGGCAAACTGGCTCTGGCCACCCTGGCCTTCCAGCTCTGGCAGCAGCGTCAGGCGGCCAGACATCCCACCGCCACCGACCGACCCGTCCACCCGCGCCGCCGCTGGAGCGGGCGTAGCGTCTGAATCCGCTGGACCGACGCCGCGTCAACCACGCTAACTGCGCGGAACAAGCGGAGCCGTCGCCATGATCACTGTCCACCACCTGAACGATTCCCGCTCGCAGCGGGTCCTCTGGCTGCTCGAGGAGATGGGCCTGCCCTATGAGGTGAAGCGGTATCAGCGCGACGCGAAGACCAACCTGGCCCCGGCCGCGCTGAAGGCCATCCACCCGCTGGGCAAGTCGCCGGTGCTGGACGACGGCGAAGCGCGGATCGCCGAGACCGGGGCCATCATCGAATATCTGCTCGAGACGTATCCCTCGGCCGGTTTGCGGCCCGCGGCCGGCACGCCCGAGGCCCGGCGGTTCACCTACTGGCTCCACTATGCCGAGGGGTCGGCCATGACGCCCCTGCTGCTGAAGCTGATCTTCACCGTCCTGCCCAAACGCGTGCCCTTCCTGGCGCGTGGCGTGGCCAACGGCATCAGCAAGGCGATGAACGCCAATATGATCGATCCGCAGGTCGCGGCCCACACCGGCTATTGGGAGGCCGAACTGACCCGGTCCGAATGGTTCGCCGGCGACGCCTTCTCGGCCGCCGACATCATGATGAGCTTCCCCCTCGAGGCCGCGGGCAGCCGGGTTCCCTATGGCCCGGACAAGCCGAAGCTGAAGGCCTTCCTGCAGAAGATCCACGCCCGGCCGGCTTATCAGCGGGCGCTGGAACGGGGCGGCCCCTACAGCTACGCCTGAGGCCCGCGCCCTGGCTGGCGCCGGCGCCACAGTGGACAGGAACCGCGCGCCCGGTGCGCTTCGGCCGCAACCCCGCCGTGAATGGGACGTTAACGGGGTCATGCGCCTGAGAACCATTCAAGTCATCGCCGCCCTGACCGCCGCCGTCGCCTTCGTGCTGGCCTTCATCGCGACCGGGGTGTTCATCGTCTCCAGCCTGTTCATGGCGCTGGGGCTGGCAGCCATCGGGTGGCTGGCGTGGAGCCTCGTCCGGCAGGTGCGAACGCGCCGGAGAGGCCGCCCGGCGCAGAGTTCCATGTAACACCGTTGCGCCATGCCCCTTGAACCTTGGGGCTTGGCGCCCTAGTCTCTTTGGCCGGTCGCAAGCGCCCAGCGACCTCTGGCGTCACAAAATCTTCAGTCGGGCGAAGCAAGAAACTCACGACATATGGAAAAAGTGCCGATGACGGCCGAGGGCTACCGTGTCCTCGACGATCAGCTGAAGCAATTGAAGTCCGTGGAGCGGCCGAGCGTGATCTCGGCCATCTCGGAGGCGCGCGAGCATGGCGATCTGTCTGAAAACGCTGAATATCATGCCGCGAAAGAGCGGCAGGGCTGGATCGAGGGCCAGATCGCCGACATCGAGGACAAGATCAGCCGCGCCCAGGTCATCGATGTGTCCAAGCTGAATGGCAACCAGGTTATGTTCGGCGCCACGGTCACCGTGGTCGACGAGGACACCGAGGAAGAGGCCCGCTACCAGATCGTCGGCGAGCACGAGGCCGATGTGAAGGCGGGCAAGATCTCCGTGGCTTCGCCCATCGCCCGGGCGATGATCTCGAAGGAGATCGGCGACGTGGTCGAGGTCAACACCCCCGGCGGCGTCAAGGCCTACGAAATCCTCAAGGTCGAGTGGAAATAGGCCGGTGACGAACGCCCCCGGAACACGCCCGCCTCTGGTGTCGCATGTTTCGGTCGGCGTCACCGACCTGTCGCGCGCCGGCGTCTTCTATGACGCCGTCATGGCGGTGCTCGGCGCGCGGCGCATTCTCGAACACGGCGTCGGCATCGGCTATGGCCGGGCCTTCCCCGAATTCTGGGCAGCCCAGCCGCACGACGGCAAGCGCGCGGCGCCGGGCAACGGCGCCCATATCTGCTTCAATGCGTCCGACCCCGCGACCGTCGTCGCCTTTCACGAGGCGGGACTGGCGGCGGGTGGTCTGGACGACGGCCGGCCCGGCCCGCGCCCCGAATATGCGCCCGGCTATTACGCCGCCTTCCTGCGCGATCCCGACGGCAACAAGGTCGAGGCCATGTGCTGGATCGCGCCGCCCGCCGCGACGTGAGCGCCCCCCTCTCCATCTGGGTCGTCTCGGACGGCCGGATCGGCATGGAGAACCAGGCCCTCGGCCTGGCCGAGGCCGTGCAGCGGCTGACCCCCGCCGCCATCAGCGTGCGCCGCATCCGCTGGCGTCCGGCCTTCGACAAACTGCCCTCGGCGCTGAAGACGTCGTGGATGCTGGACCTGTCGTCCGATCCGACCGAACCCGCAGCCGGTGAGGAATGGCCCGACCTGTGGATCGCCACCGGCCGCGCGACACTGCCGATGTCGACGCGGGTGCGCGAGCTGTCAGGCGGCAGAACCTTCGTGGTCCAGACCCAGGACCCGCGCTGGCGCAACGGCGCCTATGACCTGGTCGTCGCTCCAGCCCATGACCGGGTGGAGGGCGCCAATGTCCTGTCGATCACCGGATCGCCGCACCGGGTGACGGAGGCGCGACTGGCTGAAGGCGCCGCCGACTTCGCAGACCGGCTGCAGCGCCTGCCCCACCCCCGCATCGCCGCCCTGATTGGCGGACGGTCCCGCGCCTTCGACCTGACCGAGGCCCACGCCGCCGACCTCGCCGACCGCATCGCCGGCGCCATCGAAGCCGCCGGCGGCTCGCTGATGCTGACCTTCTCGCGCCGCACGCCCGAAACGGCCAAGGCCGTCCTGACGGAGCGGCTGAAACCCCTGCCGGGGTGGACCTGGGACGGCGAAGGGCCCAACCCCTATTTCGCCTACCTGCATTTCGCCGACCACATCCTCGTCACCGAGGACAGCGCCAACATGGCCGCCGAAGCCGCCGCGACGGGCAAGCCCGTGCATATCCTGCCGATGATCCCGCTGAAGCCGGCGGACAAGTTCGCCCGTCTCCACGGCGATCTGCGCGAACGCGGCGCGGCCCGGCCCTTCGATGGCGTACTGGAAAGCTGGAGCTATGCGCCGCTGGCCGAGACAGACCGCGCGGCGCGGACTGTTCTGGAGCGGATGACGAAGGGTTAGTCGCCGCCCCCGCCGCCGCCATCTCCGCCGCCTGACCCGCCGTCGGAGCCACTGTCCGACCCGCCGTCCGGGCTCTTGTCGCGCCCGCCGCTGTCTGAAGCATAGGCCCCGCCACCGCCGCCGTCCGAACCCGACCGGTCGCGCGCCTTGCTGTTTCGGCTGGCGTCCAGCGCCACGCCGATCGCCAGCCCGACACCGGTTCCCATGCCGATGCCGAGCGCCAGATTGTCCAGGGCGATGCCCATGGCGGTGCCGACCGCCACCCCGATGGCTATGCCGATGCCCAGAAAGCTGGATTGCGCCATGTCATCCTCCGATCAGACCTGTGAATCCCGGCGAACCTGCCATCGCGCCGGACAGAATCAACGCCTAAATAGGGGTATGAGCACTCCCCGAACCGTTCGCGTCGCCATCATCGGCTCCGGCCCCGCCGGCTGGACCGCCGCCATCTATGCCGCGCGCGCCCTGTTGAACCCGGTCGTCATCGCCGGCCTTCAGCCCGGCGGCCAGCTGACCATCACCACCGATGTCGAGAACTATCCCGGCTTTGCCGACGTGATCCAGGGCCCCTGGCTGATGGATCAGATGCGCGCCCAGGCCGAGCATGTCGGCACCGAGGTGATCGAGGACATCGTCGTCAAGGCGGACCTGTCGCAGCGGCCGTTCCGCCTGACGCTGGATTCGGGGACTGAACTGCTGGCCGAAACGGTGATCATCTCGACCGGCGCCCAGGCCAAATGGTTGGGGATCGAGAGCGAGGCGAAATACCAGGGCTTCGGCGTCTCGGCCTGCGCCACCTGCGACGGCTTCTTCTATCGCGGCAAGGATGTGATCGTGGTCGGCGGGGGCAACACCGCAGTCGAGGAGGCGCTGTTCCTGACCAATTTCGCCTCGAAGGTCACGGTCGTCCACCGCCGCGACGAGTTCCGCGCCGAACGCATTCTGCAGGACCGGCTGTTCGCGAACCCCAAGGTCGAGGTGGTCTGGAACCACGCCATCGACGAGATCCTCGGCGAGACCAACAGCTTCGGCGGCGTCAATGTCACCGGCGCACGGCTGAAGAACGTCCAGACGGGCGAGACCCACAACGTCACCGCCGACGGGGTCTTCATCGCCATCGGCCACGCCCCGTCATCGGAACTGTTCGCCGGCCAGCTGGAGACCAAACAGGGCGGCTATCTGGTGGTGAAGCCGGGCACGGCCGCCACGGCCATCGAGGGCGTCTGGGCCGCCGGCGACGTGACCGACGACATCTACCGTCAGGCGGTCACTGCGGCCGGCATGGGATGTATGGCCGCGCTGGAGGCCGTTCGCTTCCTCGCCGAACAGGATCACGCCCGCGCCGGCGATCCGATCTCGCGCCAGGAGGCCGAAAAGATTGGCGTCTGGTAGGGCGGGCCGGCTTCTTCAGTTGAACATCTGAAGGCCGTACGGCACCGGCGATGCGGGTTCGCCCCGGCGCAGGTGCAGGGCATATTCGACGGCGCCGCGAACGCAGGCTTCGTCGGTCGGTTTGGTCACGACCCCCATGGTTCCCGGAACCCCGTGGCTGACCATGCCGGGGTTGGCGGTCATGTACAGGACGGTCACGCCGAACCCCTCGCCAAGTTCCTGACCGAGGCCAACGCCGGTGGCGCCGTCGGTCAGATGGATGTCGACCAGGGCCAGCTCAACGCCGCCGCGCGACGCCAACGCCAGGGCCGTCCGGGCGTCAGGGGCGGTGCCGACGACATCATAGCCCAGATCCTCCAGCACGAAGCGCAGCTCCATTGCGACCAGGGCTTCGTCTTCGATAATCAGGATACGGGCAGTCATAAGGTTTTGTTTCACTACGGAGTTACGCCACTTCAACGCAGCGACGGGGTGGCGGTTCAAGCCAATTGTCGAGCGGCGCGGCGAGGCGCGAGGGCCGTGGCCGGCACATCGGCGACGACGATGAGCCCTTCGGCAGCCCAGGTCTGCTCCAGGTCCCCGCCCAGCTGCCCCTCGACCGACAAGGCCAGCAGTGATGAACCGAAGCCGGCGGCGACGGGCCTGCCCCTCACCCGGGGACCATCCCGCTCCTGCCAGGTCATGACATAGCGGTCGCCCTGCCGCCGGGTCGTCAGCATGACCCGTCCCTCCGGGGCGGACAGGGCACCGTATTTGGCGGCGTTTGTGGCCAGCTCATGAAACAGAAGCGCAACCGGGGTCGCGGCCTGATCGTCGAAATCCGCGTCATCCCCGCTGACGATCACGCGCGGTTCGCCCGCCTCGTCGTCATAGGGCAGGAACAGGTCGCGCAGAAAGGCATGCAGGGTCGTGCCGTCGAGACTGGGCCGGCTGGATTCCGTGTGCGGCCGCACGAACTCATGAGCCCGGGCCAGGGCTGAAATCCGGGTCCGGGCGGCCCTGGCGAAGCCCTTGGCCTCGGGATACTGCCGCGCCGACAGGGCCAGCAGGGCAGAGATCACGGCGAAGATGTTCTTGATCCGGTGACTCAGCTCCTGGCTCAGCAGCGCCTTGGCCTGCTCCAGTCGCTTCATCTCGGCGATATCCGTCCCGGTCCCGAACCAGCGGGTCACGGCGCCCGACGCATCGCGGATCGGCATGGCGCGGCTCAGGGTCCATGCATAGGAACCCGTGTGGTGCAGCAGTCGGTACTCCACCTCATAAGGTTCGCCCGTGGACAGCGAAGCCCGCCATGCGGTCCGCGCCCGCTCCTGATCCTCCGGATGGATCATCTCGCCCCAGGCGTCGCCCAGGGCCGAGCCTTCGGCGGCGCCGGTGAAGGTGTACCAGCGGGCGTTATAGTAGTCATGATGGCCGTCCGGCCGCGAGGACCAGACCATCTGCGGCATGCTGTCGGCGATGGCCTGGAAGCGGGCATCACTCTCGGCCAGTTTCTCGGTCACCAGACGCGCGGCCTCGACGGCGGCGGTGGCGGCCTCGTCGCTGCGGCGACGCTCGCGCAGGGCGCGACGGCGCTCCAGCAGCGCCATGACCTGCCGGGCCAGTACGTCCATCGTCATCAGCTGGGTCGCATCCAGCCCTTGCGGCCGCGGTCGGGTGTCGAAGACGCACAAGGCGCCCAAGGCCAGACCCTGATCATCGATCAGCGGCGCGCCGGCATAGAAGCGCAAGGCCGACGGCCCGGTCACCAGCGGATGGTCAGCGAACAGGGGGTCCTGCGCCGCATCGAACACCTGGGTGACGCCCGGCCGTCCCATCGCATGTTTGCAGAACGCGCTGGCCCGGCCGATCGCGGCGATATCTACATCGTCCCGGGCCTTGAACCACTGCCGGTCGCCCACCGCGAGGCTGACCATGCCGATCGGCGCATCGCAGATACGCGCTGCCAGAAGCATCACATCGTCGAAGGCCTGTTCGGGGTCGGTGTCGAGGATGTCGAAGGATCGCAGGACACGGAGACGCTCGGCTTCAATTGCGTCGGGGTCGCTGGCAATCGGATTGGTCAAGCGGCGCCTTCCGGTGAGCGCCAATGCGCTGGGGTGTCGGGTCGAATTGCGGATCGGCGTCAGTCGAGGCGCGCGCCGTCCCCGGTCCGGGCAGCGACTGTGCTTGTCCTGCAAGTCCGGCAAGGAATGCCCTGGCTGAGATTCCGTTGCGGGCCCGTCGCGATCAGGAGACGGGGCGACCCACTTCCTCGACCTCCATCACCGTCACCCCCGGTGGCGGCGCGCGCATCGGCTCGTCCGGCGCAGACGGGGGGGCCTCGAAGGCTGCGAGGCGCTGGTTGATGGCGGCGATCTCCGCGGGAGTCGCCTGGCGCCGGCCGCCCAGGGAGGCGACGCCGACAACGCGGGTCTGACCGTCGATCTCGACCGTGCGCATGACGCTCTCGCCATTGGCGGCGGCTTCGCCCATGGCCAGTTCGGCCTCGGTCGCGGAAACCAGCTGGATGCGCGGACGCGAGAAGCGCGCCTCGTCGATCAGGGGCTCACGGCCGGCATAGGGCTGCCGGAAGGCCGCCGGCTCTCCATAGACTCCCTTCCAGCGATAGAAGATGTGCGCGCCGATCTGGGTCAGCTTGTTCAGTGTCGGCGCCCACCAGGGGTGGACGTAGTCGGCGTGATAGTGGGTCGCGGTGCCGACGCGGGCCGCGACATGGCCGGCCAGCGCCCGCTCGGCAACGACCTTGGCCCGGTTCCAGGCCCAGGCGACCGGCGCCTGCGCCAGAGCGCCATCGCAGGTGAAGCTGAACTGGCAGCCGGTGGTGCGCTCGGCGCCCTCGAAGACCACGCCGCAGATGCTGTTGGCGTAGTTTGGGTCGCGCACCCGGTTCAGGATGACCTGGGCCACGGCCTCCTGGCCCTCGGTCGGCTCAAGGGCGGCCTCGTAATAGATGCCCTGGGTCAGACAGCGCATGGCCCGGCGGCGATCTTCCGCCGTCGCAGGCTTGAAGACGAAGGGAGCGGCGACGCGCAGGAACTGGGAAGCGTCCGGCGTCGCGGCGTTCAGCTTCATCGCGTCCAGACCCGTGGCGCCGAAGTCCAGCGTGGGGCGGCCTGCGAGGGTGAGGTTCTCCCAGCCGGGCGTCAGGCCATACAGGGCCGCGCGGCGTTCGCCGGGATCATGGCGCAGGGCGATGGCCAGCTGGGACGGATCCATGCGACCGGTGATGGCGGCGAAGCCGCGGGCGCTGAGGTCGCCGCCGGTGAGGGTGCGGATGGTCTCGGCGCGACGGTCGATCTCGGGACGCGGCGTCGAGCTGGCGGCCATGGCGACGCCGAAGGCGGCCAGCACCACGGGTGCGGCGGCCAGCAGCCGACGCATCCTCTTCAGCTTCGCGGTCCAGTCGATCCTGGCCAAATAGTCAGCTCCCAAGCCGGGACGGCGCCCGACGATCGTGCAGATTGCGCGCCAAGCGGGGCGCTTTTCAGGCGGAAAAGCCCGGTTCGGTCAAGACTCAACGCTTTCGTGGTGTGAAAGCCCCCGTCCTTTTGGCACTTTCAGCCGTCGCCGACGAATCGATGGTCGGGGCCTGGCCACAATCGCTGTACTTGCCGGAACTCAAGCCGATCCAATACGTTCGCTGTGATCGCGTGCGCGCGAGTGGGGGTCTATGAGCGCGTTGGGGCATTTCGTTCGGATGTTCAACATTGGCGCCGCCGTGACCCGGCTGGCGCGGGTGAAATCGCGTCCGTGGTGGGTGTCCGTGCTCGTCGGGATAGCCGCGGCAGCCGTCATGCTGGCCGTTCGCGCCAACCTCGGCTTCTTCTACGGCAATGTGACCGGCTTCATGATCCTGCTGCCTGCGGTGATCATCGCCTCATTGGCGGCGGGCCGTCTCGCAGGACTGACAGCCACGGCATCATGTCTGTTGGGGGGTTGGCTGGTCGTCGGCTTCAGCGCCGTCGGAGCCGGGATGGCGGACCGGCTCGGGCTCGTGGCGACGGTCAATTTCATCATCGTCGGCCTGTTCATTACGGCAGTCGCCTCGGCCCTGCGGGACATGGTCGGTGCGCTCGACGCTTCGCTGGAGGCCCTCCAGACCTCCAGGGCCCGTATCGACGATCGCGAACACCAGCTGCGCCTGATCAGCGAATATGCCCCGGTGATGCTCTGGATGAGCGACGCGACGGGAAAATGCATACATCTCAACGCCGCCCAGCGTGAGTTCAGGGCCGCCCCCGAATCCCTGGAGGGTTTCGACTTCGTCGCTACGATCCACCCCGAAGACGCCGAGCGCGTGCTTGCGGCGACGGCTGAGGCCGGTCAGCGTCAGGCGCCGTTCGAAATCGAGGGCCGATACCTTCGCCACGACGGCCAATGGCGCGTGCTTCACACCGACGCCCATCCCCGGCTCGAACCCGATGGCTCGTACGGCGGAATGATCGGGGTCAATGTCGACGTCACGGAAGCCCGCGCAGCCGAGGCGGCGCTGCGTGAGAGCGAGACCCGGTTCCGCCTGATGGCCGACACCGCACCCTCGCCCGTCTGGATGACGAACGCCGACGCCAAGGTCGAGTTCGTCAACGCGGCCCTCGTCGAGTTCTACGGCCAGCCCGCCGAACGCATCCTCGGCGACGTCTGGAAGGCCGCGATTCATCCCGACGATCGGGCGAGCGTTGAGGCCGCCATGGCGGCCGCCCGTCCCGAACGCCGGCCATATGGGTTCGAGGCGCGATTCCAGCGCGGCGACGGCGCCTGGCGCTGGATGCGGATATCAGTCAATCCGCGCTTCGCCGGAGACGGCGCCTTCCTCGGCTACGTCGGCATGTCGTTCGACACCACCGAGACCCGGGAGGCGCTCGATGCCCTTGAGCGACAGGAGCGGCGACAGTCCTTCCTTCTCGGCCTGACGGACCGGCTGCGGGACCTGACCTCGTCCGAGGATGTCATCCTCGAGGTGGAGCGGGCCCTCGGTGTGGAGCTTGGCGCTGACCGCGTCGGCTACGGCGAAGTCGATCAGGAACGCGGCCTCGTCTTCATGACCCGCGACTGGACTGCGGGCGTGGTCAGCGCCCATGGGCAGTTCAGCCTCGAGGATCTCGGCGCGGACCTGATCACCGACCTGGCCGAGGGGCGCGTGGTCCACATCTCCGATGTGCAGCAGGACCCACGCACCCGCAATGCGCTGGATGTCCTGGCGCGGCTGGAAACGCGGGCCCTGATGCGTGCGCCGGTGATACGGAGCGGCGGCCTTCGCGCCTTTCTCTACGCCCATCACTCGACGGTCCGCCAATGGACCGAGGCGGAGACCGCCTTGCTGCAGGATGTGGCCCTGCGCACCTGGACCGAAATCGAGCGCACGCGCGCCGAGGCCGAAGTGCGCGAGAGCGAGGAGCGCTTCCGCGCCATAGCCGACACCGCCCCCGTCCTGATCTGGGTGACCCATCAGGACCGCACCCGCGCCTTCGTCAACCAGGCCTATGTCGCCTACAACGGCGGAACCTATGAAGAGGCGCGGCTGGCCGACTGGCGCGCGGTCATCCATCCGGACGATCATGAGCGCGTCATCCAGGAGTCGCTCGCCGGCGAGGCCTCGGGTCAGCCCTTCTCCATGGAGGCCCGCTACCTGCGGCACGACGGCGAATACCGCTGGCTCAAGTCGTTCTCCCGCCCCCGGCTGGGCGGAGACAACGAGGTGATCGGCTTCGTCGGCGTGGCCTTCGATGTAACCGACATCCGGGAGACGGCCGCCAATCTGGTCGCCGCCGCGGCCGAGCGCGACGCCATCCTCGGCCAACTGGCCGAAGGCGTCATCGTGACCGATCCGGATGGTTTGATCACCTTCGTCAATGATGCAGCGGTCAGGCTGCACGGTGTCGACCGCCTGGATGTCGGCCCCGCAGACTACTCCAACGCCTATCATCTGTTCACCGAGGACGGTCATCCCTACCCGCCGCACGAACTGCCGCTGGCGCGGGCCGTGAAGAAGGGCGAGTCGATCCTGAACGCACGTTGGCGCATCCGTCGGCCGGACGGGACCGAAGTGCTCGCCGTCGGCAACGCCCGGCCCGTGTATAATCCGGACGGCAGCCGGATCGGGGCGGTGCTGACTCTGCGGGACGAGACCGCGCGGGTCGAGGCGGAAAACCGGCTGGCGGAGTCCGAGACCCGCTTCCGCACGATCGCCAACAGCGCGCCCGTCCAGATCTGGATGACGGACGACAAGGGCGACCTCGCCTTCGCCAACCGGAGCTACAAGGCTTTCTTCGAGGTCGGCGACGACGCGTTGGCGTCGAGTTGGCGCGGGACGGTCGAGACGCTTGAGCTGGAAGAGGAACATGAGGCCTTCGTGCGCGCCGTTGAGGCAAGGACGCGCCACCAGAGAACCATGCGCCTGCAGCATCCCCGGCTGGGCGCGCGGTGGCTTCGCTGCGAGGGTATTCCCCGCTTCGACGCCACCGGCGCCTTCCAGGGCTATGTCGGCGCCAATCTGGACGTCACCGACGCCAAGCGCGCCGAAGAGGATCTGAAGCGGATCAACGAACTGCTCGAGGAGCGCGTCGGCGAAGCCTTGGCGGAGAAGGCCAAGGCCGAAGCCGATCTGATGCACGCCCAGCGGATGGAGGCGGTCGGCCGCCTGACCGGAGGCGTGGCGCACGATTTCAACAACCTGCTGACCGTGGTGATAGGCGCGCTGGACATCATGCTGCGCTCGCCCAATGACGCCGCCAAACGACAGAAGCTGGGAGAGGCGGCCCTGGCGGCGGCGAGGCGAGGCGAGGGCCTGACCCATCAGCTGCTGGCATTCTCGCGCCGACAGGCCCTGCGACCCGAGGCCGTCGATCTCAACGTCCAGATCCGCGAGAGCGAGCCTCTGTTGCGCCGGGCCGTTGGAGAAGCCGTCGAGTTCAAGCTCAAGCTCCGGCGCGGCGGGGCGCGGGTCAACGTCGATCCCTCCCAGTTCGAGGCCGCCCTGTTGAATCTGGTCGTCAACGCCCGCGACGCCGTGGGCGACAAGGGCCGGATCACGATCCAGACCCAGTCATGCACCGTTGAGCCGGGCCTGGTCACGGACCTCGCGGCCGGCGACTATGTCTGCGTCACCGTCGCTGACAACGGCGCGGGCATGCCGCCCGAGGTCATCGCGCGGGTCTTCGAGCCCTTCTTCACCACCAAGGCCGTCGGCAAGGGGACAGGACTGGGTCTGAGCCAGGTCTATGGCTTCGCACGCCAGAGCGGCGGGGCCGCCCAGATCTCATCCACCGTCGGCCGGGGAACCGAGATCAAGCTATTCCTTCCGCCCCTGAACGAAACCCTCGGCATCGCCGCGGACGCCGGACCCGAAGCGGCCCGGCCCATGGCCGCCGGCCGACGCCTGCTGCTGGTCGAGGACGACGTCAGCGTCGCCGTCGTGGCGCTGGAGCTGCTGGAAGGTCTGGGGCTGGAGGTGCGCGCCGTCGAGACCGCGCCGCAGGCGCTCGACCTGCTGAAACGCGAGAAATTCGACATGATGCTCAGCGACGTGGTGATGCCCGGCGGCATGACCGGCATCGAACTGGCGCGGGCATGCGGGCGCGACTACCCCGACATGCGTGTGGTGCTGACCTCGGGCTATGCCGGCGAGGATGTCGACGCGGCCCTGGCTGATGCGCCCTGGCCGTTCCTGCGCAAACCCTATTCGGGCGAGCAGCTGGCCCGAATTCTGGGCGAGCTCACCTGAGGCGGCGTCGGCCGGCCTTTCGGCCGACCGGCAGGCAGATCAGCGCGTGCGAGCCTTGCGGGCCGCATAGCGGGCGTCGCGAGCGGCCTTCTGCTCTTCCTTGGTCAGGGCCTTGCGCTCCTTGCGGGCGGCGCGCTTCTCGGCCTCGACGGCTTCCTGGGCTTCGAGGTCGGCCGCCATGCGAGCGGCTTCCTTCTCGGCCTTTTCACGGCGCGCTTCGGCCTTGGCCAGTTCATGCTGCTGACGCAGCGCCTCCTTCTCGGCGGCGCGCTTGGCGGCCAGCTTGTCGAATTCGGGATCGGGGGCGGCGGCCTTGGGCTTGAACCGGGCGAGCAGGGCCTTCTTGGCCTCCTGCTGGGTGGTAAGGCGGTCGGTGAAGCCGGTCTGTTTCAGATCTCTCATGCGGAGGGCGTCGATGTCCTTGATCGTTTATGGATGCGCTGGAACGCGGCCGGGCGATTTGCAGCGCAGCCCGGCGCGTCGCTAACCCTATATGGGCTCGAAAATCAAGATCGCGAGGCGTTCATGACCGCCGCCCCGCTCACTCGATGGCCGACTGTGTCAGTTCGGTTTCTCGGCCTGACCGACCGCTGCACCCGCAGCGCCGCCCACGGCGGCGCCGACAGGCCCCGCGACGACGGCCCCGGCGATGGCGCCGGTCGCGGCCCGCTGCTCGATGGTCTGACCGCAGGCGGCGGCGGCCAGGGCGGCGGTCGCGACGACAAGGGTGATGACAGTGCGTTTCATGGCGAAATCCTTCCAATAGCGGAGCTTCAACGCTATCGGCCCCACACCGGTTCCGGCTCGCAACGGCAAGTCAATCGCGCCATCCGGCGAATGCCGAAGACAACAGTCGCGGCTGCTATCAATCAGTCAGGCCGCCTGTGAAACTCATTTCGTGTTGTCCTTGTGATGGGCAATACAGAAACGCCTCCTTTCACTGTGCGTGACTATAAGGCGACCACAGGGCCTGACCTTCCGGATACACCCAGAACACTCCGCGATGTTGCGTCGCACAACAATCTTGCGAATCAACCACATTGGCGCCACAAACGGCTGGCTTAAGGCGCGTCCTCGACGACCGGCCCATTCGCCGACCGTCGATTTACCGCAAGCGGATCGCGACGCCGATCTCCAGGGATTGGAGAGGGTCGCCCGGTTGCGAGACTACCCGGGGGCGGCATTGCGCCCTGCCGTACAGGACTGAGCCCTTGCCGAAAGCCCCGCATGCGCGTGTGAACCCTCCTGTTGATCGTGCGGCCCGGATTCGGCCCGGATCAGCGGCGGCGGCGTTCGGCGCATTGGTGGGACTGGCGATCGGCTGCGCCTATCTGGGCGGCACGGCGGCGAAGGCCACGACCGTGCGCGCCCAGGCGGAACGCATCGAAGGCGCGACGGCTGCGGGTTTCACCGAAGAAGCGCTCGCTGCGGCCGCCGGCGGTCTGGACGAAAGCGCCCTGACCATCGCCCGCCGGCATGATCCCTATACCGTCGCCGGCGGCGCCCAGCGCGACCGTCAGGCCGAACTTCTGACCGCCCGTCTGGAACAGCTGCGTGGCCAACCCACGGACGCCACCCTGCGTCGCGTAAACCTGACCGGCCCGGTCGCCGCCCTGCCCTTCCGCCTCGGCAGCACGCTCGACGCCTCGCGCGATCTCGATTGCCTGACCCAGGCCGCCTATTACGAAGCCCGCGGCGAAGGCCGCGACGGCATGCGCGCTGTGACCCAGGTTGTGTTGAACCGCGTCCGGCACGCCGCCTTCCCCAACAGCGTCTGCGGCGTGGTCTTCCAGGGCGCAGGCCGCCGCACGGGCTGCCAGTTCAGCTTCACCTGCGACGGTTCAATGCGCGGCCGGGTCAACCAGGCCGCCTGGAACCGGGCCCGCGAAGTGGCCTCCGCCGCCCTGTCCGGCGCGGTCTACGCCAATGTCGGCAACGCGACCCATTTCCACACCACCGGCGTCTCACCCGGCTGGCGTCATTCGCTGGTGCGCGTGGGTCAGGTCGGGGACCATCTCTTCTATCGCTTCGGCGGCCGCTCCGGCTCGCGCGAGGCCTTCTCCTACGCCGCCCGCCCCTCAAGCGAGGCGGACGTGGGGCCGCGCCTGATCCAGGCCAGCCTGGATCCAACCGGCACCGTTCGCGAAGCGGGCGCGGTCGCCTACAATCTTCTGGTCGCCCAGGAACGCGGCGCGGACGCCGGCGCCGCGGGCCCTGCAGCCGCGACGCCCGCTCCGACGGCCGTGCCGACTACGCCGGTCTCGACAGGCGACGCGCCGATTCAGACGCCCCCCACCGCCTGAGTCAGTCCGGCCTGCGGGTCGCCGACTCCCGGACCTTCCAATGGTTCGTCAGGTTCTGCTTCAGATCGCCGAACAGACCCCCGGTCTTGAGGTCGCGACCGTCGGCGCTCGCCGCAGCCTCCACGCCCTCGTCGGCGAAACTGACCTGTTCCTGCGAATCTCGAGCGGCCTGGGTCATGGGGTTTCCTTCGTTGCACGAAGAACCCTTCGCCCCGTGTCGTGTTCCGGAACGGCGGTCGAGGGATCAGTCCGACCGGACGTCCAGCCCCACATCCAGCGCCGGGGCGGAATGGGTCAGGGCGCCGACCGAGATGACGTCGACACCCGTCTCTGCAATGCCGCGCACCGTCTCCAGATTGACCCCGCCCGACGCCTCCAGCGTGATCCGCCCGGCCGTGCGGGACACGGCCTCGCGCAGCATCGGCAGGGTGAAGTTGTCGAGCATGATGACGTCCGGCCCGGCGGCCAGCGCCTCGTCCAGTTGATCCAGACCGTCGACCTCGACCTCGACCTTCATCAGATGGCCCACGGCGGCCCGCGCGCTGCGGACGGCCTCGCCCACCCCGCCGCAGACGGCGACATGGTTGTCCTTGATCAGAATGGCGTCATCCAGACCGAACCGGTGATTCACCCCGCCGCCGCACAGCACCGCATGCTTCTCCAGCGCCCGCAGGCCCGGCGTGGTCTTGCGGGTGTCGGCGATCCGCGCCTTCGTGCCGGCGACTGCCTCGACATAGGCCCGTGTCAGGGTGGCGATCCCGCACAGCCGGCCCAGCAGGTTCAGCGCCGTCCGCTCGGCCGCCAGGAAGGCGCGCGCATCGGCCTCGACCTCGGCCAGGACCGTCCCGGCCTCGAAGGCGTCGCCGTCGCGCAGTTTCAGGGCGATGGATGCGTTGGGGTCCATCGCCAGCACGGCCAGACGCACGCAGTCGATGCCCGCCAGCACCCCCGCCTTGCGCGCCGCAAAAACCGCCCGCATCCGCGCGCCCTCAGGGATGCAGGCCTGCGCCGTCACATCTCCGGCCCGGCCCAGATCCTCGGCCAGCGCCATGCGCACCACCGGTTCAATCAGGATGTCAGGGAGGGATCGGGTCATCGAGCGCTCGGTCAGGCTGCGGCGACCAGGGCGGGGTCGGCGTGGACGTGGGTATGGTCGGCGACGGGGGCGGTGCCGGGATAGTCCGAACGATAGTGCCCGCCCCGGCTTTCCCGCCGGGCCAGCGCGGACTCGGCTATGAGCCGCGCGGCGACCAGCGGCAGGGCGCCGGGCGCCTGGGCCTCCAGCCGGGTAAGGACGGCCAGCGTTTCGGTCAGGCCGGACGCGTCCCGCACGACGCCCGCGCCCTCGCTCATCGCCTGGCGGAGCGTTTGCAGGCTTTCCGGCGCCAGATCTGTTGCGACAGTCGATGGCAGGAGCGCGCCGGCGCCCGATGTCTCCACCGCCGCCGCCCGGCCCGTGCGCCGTCCGAAGGCCGCCGCTTCCAGCAGGGAGTTTGACGCCAGCCGGTTGGCGCCGTGCACGCCCGTCGCGGCGCATTCGCCGACGGCGAACAGGCCCGGCAGACTGGTGCGACCGTCGGGTCCGGCGGCGATCCCGCCCATATGATAGTGGGCCGCCGCGGCCACGGGGATCGGCGTCTCGCGCGGGTCCAGCCCGGCCCGCATGCAGGCCGCGAACACCGCCGGGAATTCCTCGGCCAGCTTCGCCCCGATGGCGCTGCGACAGTCGAGAAACGCCCCGCGTCCCTCCGCCCGCGCCGCATGCACCGCCCGCGCGACCACATCGCGAGCCTGCAGGTCGGCGTTCGCGGCCTCGCCGAGCAGGAACCGGCCGTCCCGGTCGATCAGTCGGGCGCCTTCGCCGCGCAGGGCCTCGGTGGCCAGCGGCATGGGATCCAGACCGACGTCGATGGCGGTCGGATGGAACTGTACGAACTCGGGGTCGAGAATCTCCGCGCCCGCGCGATACGCCGCCGCCATCCCTTCGCCCAGCAGGGCGGCGGGCGTGGTGGTGTGGGCGAACAGGCCGCCGGCGCCGCCCGTGGCCAGCACCACTGCGGGGGCCAGCACCTCGATCACCCGCCCCGAACCGGGCGTTCCACGCTCGATCAGGGCGCCGCGAACCCGGCCGCCGGCGTCCTGCACCAGACCGCGCAGCCGCCCATCTTCCCAGACCTCGATATGCGGCGAGGCGCGCACCGCAGCGATCAGGGCCGACAGGATCGCCCTGCCCGCTCCGTCGCCGCCGACCCGCGCCACGCGGGCGTGCGAGTGGGCGGCTTCCAGACTGACGGCGAACCCGCCGGCGGCGTCGCGGTCGAAGGGCGCGCCGAGCGACGCCAACCATTCGACGGTCGCGGGGCCGTCGCCGGTCAGGATGTCGGTCGCCTCCAGCTCGACAAGGCCGGCCCCGGCCGCCGCCGTATCCGCCGCGTGCAGCGCCGGCGCGTCATCCGCCGACAGGGCCGCCGCCACCCCGCCCTGGGCCCAGGCCGAGGAGCAGGCCTCCAGCAAAGGCGCAGGCGTCACGACCAGCACCTTGCGCGGCGCAGCCTCCAGCGCGGCCGACAGCCCCGCCAGGCCTCCGCCGATGATCAGCGGCCCGTCATGATGGACTGTGCGGCTCAACCGCCGAACCCGAGAAAGCCGCCGGCCATGGTCAGGGCGCCGGGCAGTGAACCTCCCGCGAGCGGCATCAGCGCCGCCACGCCCACGCCAACGCAGGCCACCGCCGCCGCGAGGAACAGGCCGACGCTCTGGGCGGATTCACGACCGGTCAGCGGCCGTCCCTCCGGCCGCCATGTACCGCGGCGCAGGTGGCCGATCAGGGCGATGGCGAGAAAGGCGGCCAGAATGAACCGCCCTGTGGTCAGGCCCCAGAACACCACCAGCGCGCCGATCAGCACCATGGCGCCGCGTTCGACGTTCGGATGGATGCGCGCCAGCACGGGCCCCAGCGCCTTGGAGCCGTCCAGCGGAGGCGCGGGGGCCAGATTGACCAGATTGATGAGGGCGATCACCGCCGCCCCCAGCAGCCACATGCCCTCGCCCGTGGCGATAAAGCCGGCGAAGAAGGGGATGGCGGCCAGCAGGCCGAATCCCGGCCCGGCGAGCGAAACCAGCACCCCGTCCCACTCGCTCTTGGGCAGACGCTGGCTCTTCGCCACGCCGCCGAGGAAGGGGATGATGTAGATCCTGGCCGGCCCCATGCCGAGCCGGTTCATCGCCAGAACATGGCCGTACTCGTGCACCAGCAGGCCCCAGATGGCCGCGACCGCGATCACCCAGCTGCCGCTGATCCACCAGATGAAACCGCCCAGCAGCAGGGTCGAGACCACGGCCCAGACCGGGTGCTGACCCTTGTCCAGCGGCGGCTCGGCAGTGCGGGGCGGCCCCCGGTCGGCCACCGGAGCCTCCGTCGCGGTGGCGGCCGGTTCAGGCCGCGGATCCCAGGGACCGGGCGGGCGGGGCGTCGTATTCTCTGTCATCCGGACGACGTGGCCTTTTCCGACCGCAGCCACAAGGCCAGCAGGGCGAGAAGCCGCAGGCTGCGCCTGTCGATCCTGGCCACGGCGCGGACGGGCGGAACGTAGTGCATCAGATCAGCTCCACCGCAACATGGTGCCGGGCCTTGATCATGTCGTAGCGCGCCGGGACCGCCGGCGGCGGCAGGTCCACCATCCGTTGCACGGCCAGTCGCGCGCGCTCGGCGATGTCCTCGGGGACAGTCACCTCGAACTGCATGTGCAACAGGCAGTCGCGGATGTTCTCCAGCGTGATCCGCTTCATGTACGGGCACAGATTGCAGGGCCCGATGAACTGGACCCCGGGCAGGTCGCCGGCGACGTTGGAGGCCATCGAGCACTCGGTGATCATCACCACCCGCTTCGGCTTGCGGGCCGTCACATGGTCGATCATGGCCGCGGTCGAGCCGGCGAAGTCCGAGGCCGCGATAACATCCTCCGGGCATTCCGGGTGGGCGAGGATTTCGGCGTCCGGATAGGCCGCGCGCATCTCCGCGATGTCGGCGACGGTGAACCGCTCATGCACCTCGCAGCGGCCCTTCCAGGCGATGATGCCGACATTGGTCTGGGCCGCGACGTTCTTCGCCAGGAACTCGTCAGGGATCAGGATGACCCGGTCGACGCCCCATTCCTTCGCCGCCCATTCCACAACCTGAACGGCGTTGGCGCTGGTGCAGCAGATGTCGGTCTCGGCCTTCACGTCAGCGGTCGTGTTGACATAGGTGACCACCGGCAGGCCCGGATAGCGCTGCTTGATGAGCCGCACATCGGCGCCCGTGATCGAGGCGGCCAGCGAACACCCCGCCTTCAGGTCGGGGATCAGCACCGTCTTGTCCGGGCTGAGGATCTTCGAGGTCTCGGCCATGAAATGCACGCCCGCCTGGACGATCACCTTCGCCTTCGACCTGGCCGCCTCTTTCGCCAGGCCCAGGCTGTCGCCGACATAGTCGCCGACCCCGTGGAAGATCTCGGGCGTCATATAGTTGTGGGCCAGGATGACCGCGTCGCGGGTCTTCTTCAGCGCATTGATCTCACTGATCAGCGCGGCCTGCGCCGGCCACTCCATGGGCGTGACATGGTCCTTGACCTTGGCCCAGACCGGGGCGGTCTCCCGCGCCAGTTCCTTCGACATTCCGAACGCGCCGTCCGCCATCTCTCATCCCTTTTGCTCTATCTGAGCAAATCGGTGACCCAAAGAACGACCCCCAATCGCGGGAGCCTGTCACCGACTTATGCTCACTTTTAGCATAAGCAGGAACAATCTAGGCGGATGGCGGCGAAATGCAAGCCCGGAACGCCACGGCAGATCCTGGCTAGCGAGCGGGCAGGGTCAACAGATAGTCGATGATGGCGGTAGACGGCACACTTGTGAAAACCACCTTGCCGTCCGGCGTCGCCCCGTTGAGTGCGTACATCTGCCCGCCCTCCATCCGCCGCAGCGTCCGTGCGGCTTCGGGCGCCGTCGCGGCCGCCGGCAGGTCGTACCGGCAGCCGGTCAGCTTCAGATCCTGCAAGACGCAGCTAATCTGGAGTTCGGCAACCGGCAGCTGCGGAACCGCCGGACCCGTCGGCGCCGCCGGCTCTGGCAAGCCTGCGCGCGCGCCACGCCCCCGCGGCCGCTCGCGTGGCGGCGGCGCATCCGGATCGCGGAAGCTGATTTCGGCGCGGCCCGCCCGGGTCAGTTGATCCCGGTCGTCGGTCAGGTCCCAGCCACAGGCAGACAGAACCCGGTCCAGATTGGCGGACTGGGTCGGCAGGTCGAAATTGGTCCGCAACGCGCGCGGAGCGCCGTCCGCCGTACGGACCGAATAGAGGCCGCCCCCGCGCATGAAGCGAATGTCGCGAGCGGGCACGGTGCTCATCAGAATTCCCGGCTGCGGTCCGGGCGCCCAGGTCTGCAGGTCCGTCCGGCCATCCACCCGCCGGGCTTGCACCTCAAGCCCGCCGACGCCCGCCGGCATGCCGATCAGAGCCGCGGACAGCGCCCGGTCCCGGCACTGGACCACAATGGCCACGCCCGCGTCATAGCGGACGGCGGCGACCGTCTGGTTCAGGCTGGCCTCGTGCTGGAACTCCCAGTCGTCCTCGTCCTGCGCAATGGCGGCCGTCGGCCCCGCGCATGCAAACGCGCACAGCGCTGCGATCAGCGTCAATCTCATGGTTTTGCTCCCCAGCATCCCGACAGCAAAAGACGACAGCAGACCGCATCTGGTCAAGACCTCAAGCAACGCTGCCCGTCCCGATCATGGGAAACACGATCTTAACCGGAACAGGATGCAAGGGCTGGGTTCCCGGAGATTTCCATGCGTCTGATCCCCCTCGCCGCCGTCGCCCTGCTCCTGTCAGCCGGATCGGCGTTGGCGCAGTCGTCGGAGCCCGGCATCGCCGTCGGCGCCACGGCCGGCACGTCCGGCGTCGGCCTCGACGTCCAGATCAAGCTCGGCCCGATCTTCACCCTGCGTGGGTCAACGGACCGCCTGACCCACAGCGCCGACGAAAGCTATGACGGCGTCGACTACACCGGCGACCTGACCTTCGACACCGTCGGCGCCTTCATCGACATGCACCCGCTGGCCAACGGCCTGCTGATCTCGGGCGGAGCCTATCTGGGCGACCGCGACATCGCCCTTGCCGCGACGCCCAACGGACCCGTCGAGATCGGCGGCCAGACCTATTCGTCCGGTCAGGTCGGCACGCTGAACGGGGCCGTGAAACTGAGCGATGTCGCGCCATTCGTCGGCATCGGCTGGGATGACACCTTCTATCGCAACAGCCGCTGGGGCATTCGCGCCATCGTCGGCGTGGCCTGGAGCGATGAGCCCGAGGTCGCCCTGACCTCCACCGGCGGCAGCCTGTCCAACGACCCGACCTTCCAGGCCCGGCTCCGCGACGAGAGCCAGAGCGTCACCGAAGAGACCGAGGGCTACGGGCTGTTCCCCATTGTCCAGGTGGGCCTGAACTACAAATTCTGACCGCTCAGGCCCGGCGCTCGTGATCCAGCAGCCAGCGCTTGCGCTCCAGCCCGCCCGCATAGCCGGTCAGCGTGCCGTTCGCCCCGATCACCCGGTGACAGGGTACGATGACGGCGATCGGGTTCTGGCCGTTGGCCAGACCCGCGGCGCGCACCGCCTTCGGTGAACCGATGGCCGCCGCCAGCTGGCCATAGGTCCGGGTCTCGCCCGTCGGAATGGCCCGTAGCGCCTTCCAGACCGTGCGCTGGAAGTCGGTTCCGCCGGTCCTGACCGTCAGTCCGTCGAGCGCCGTCAGATCGCCGCCGAACCAGGCCTCGACTGCACGCCGCACCACCTCCGGCCCCCGGCCTTCGACAACCACCGCGCCCGGCGCATGGCGGGTCAGCAGCCGCGTCATGCGGTCCTCATAGTCGGCGAAGTCCAGCGCCCGCACCGCGCCCTCAGCGTCGGTGACCAACAGCACCTCGCCCACAGGCGTGGCGATCCGGTCGAGGGTCAGGGTTTCAGGCTGCGCGTTTCGCATCGTCACTCTCCATCCGCTTCAGGTCGGCGCCGCTGATCCCCGCCAGTGCGAGATGCAGCGCCCCATAGGCTCGCCATGGACGCCAGGCTTCGGCGCGGTCGGCGAGCGTTTCGTCATCCAGCCGGTCGCTGGGCGCCTCGGCCCCGTCATCGATCCAGTCGCCGGGCAGCCGCAGCCCCGGTCGCGCCGCGACCAGCCGCTTCAGCGCCAGATCGGCCGACAGGTCGCGCCCGATGGCCTCCGGGTCCGCCGACAGGTCGAAGACCCGCCGCACCCGCGCCAGCACGCCCGGCAAAGCCTTCAGGTCGTCCGCCTCGACGCAGACCGAGACCCGCCCCGCCTCCGCCGGCTCGACCGTGACCGCGCCGTCTGCGCCGTCCACATCCCGCGTCAAGGCTCGCGACCAGCGCCGCCCCTCGACCCCATCGCCGCGGGCCGTCAGGGCCGCGAACATGGCGTCCCAGTCATAGGGCGGGCGGAACGACAGGCGCAGCCGCACCCCGCCCTCATGCACCCGCTCTCCCCGCCGCCGCAGCGCCGAAGGCGGTCGGCCGTAGAGGGCCTGAAAGGTCTCGTTGAAGCGCCGCACGCTGCCGAAGCCCGACGCCAGCGCCACCTGCGCCATGCTGAGGTCGGTCTGGTGGATCAGCGCCTTGGCCAGCAGCACGCGCCGGGTCTGGGCCACGCTGACCGGGGCGGCGCCGAGGTGCTGGCGGAACAGCCGCCGCAGGTGCCGCTCGCCGACACCCAGCCGTCCGGCCAGCGCATCGACGTCGCCCTCATCCAGCGCCCCCGCCTCGATAAGGGCCAAGGCCCGGCTGACGGTGTTCGAGGTGCCCCGCCAGGCCCCCATGTCGGGCGCCGTCTCGGGCCGACAGCGCAGACAGGCGCGAAAGCCCGCCTCCTCCGCCGCCGCCGCGGAGACCACGAATGACATATTCTCCCGCTTCGGCGTCCGCGCCGGACACACGGGCCGGCAGTAGATGCCCGTGGTCTTCACGCAGCCGAAGAACCGCCCGTCGAACCGCGCATCGCGGGTCAGAACAGCGCGGTAGCAGGCCTCCTGATCGAGTTCGCCGGCGTTTTCCATGGCCGCAGAATGATCGCTGCGGCCATGGAAGTCTCGCGGTTTTCGGACATGGCCGTGCCAGGCCGTGTCGGGTCGACCCGAAGGGCGGCGCGTAGCAGTCAGAAGGCGGAGCCTCCTGACCGCGGCCCAACTATCTACCCCGCCCAACCCGCCAGATGTTCAGGATCACGCTGCAGACTAGGCTGATCGCCGAGAAGGCCAGCACCCAGACCATCACTACCGACAGGGTCGAGGCGATCCCGGGCAGGTCGCGTCCACCGTCGCCCAGCCTGCCGAGCGTATCGATGTCCAGCATGGACCAGTCGCCCCCGATCCGCGCCGTCTCGTCGCCGCGCGTCAGGGTGAACCAGTGGCCCGCCTCGAAGATGGCCCAGGTCAGCCACAGGCCGCCGCCGGCGACGACGATCCGGGCCGCGGCCCGCGCCCGGACGGCATAGGGCCGGACGAGGCTGGCCAGATCGACGGCCATCTGGGCAAAGGCATAAAGCAGGATCGGCCCGAACAGGATCGACCAGATCGGCGCCCCGCTGACCACGGCGTCCTCGCCGCGCAGCTGGATCGACATCAGGCCGGGGAAATGCAGCACCCCGATCCACCACAGCACGAACATGCCGGTGGCGAGAAAGGAGAAGAGATACTCCCCGCCGGGCCACGGCTTCGCCCGCGACCTGGGCATCCACGTCGCCTTGGCCGCCTCCGTTCCTGTCATCGACGCGCCCCAGGCCGCCGGATCGGCCAGACCGAAGGCGCCGAGGTCCTTCACCCGCCATTTGGTGAGCCAGGCCGGCCGGATGCCCTGATGCTCGAAGATGGCCGCCGCCAGGGTGGCGGCCCCGATCAGGGTCAGGCCGGCGCCGAAGAAGCCGTGGAAGGCGTGGGCGATGTCCTGCCCGAAATTATCCGATCCACCGATCACCCGGATGAACAGGGTGAGGGCGAAGACCGCCGCCAGCACCATCAGCCCGGCCTTCACGCCGAACAGCCAGTAGGGAAACAGCTCCGGCCCGACCAGCGAGTCCGGCCCCTTGCGATAGCGGGCGGCGACGACCAGCGGATGACCGATCTCGCGCAGGATCGCCTCCTGCTCGTCCTCGGTCAGGGCGCGGCCCAGTTCCTCCTCCTTCGCCTCGAACCGGCTCAGGATCAGGTCGCGCAGTTCGGCGGTGATGTCGGCCCGTTCATCCTGCGGCAGCTGCGCGGCGACGGCGTTCAGATAGCGGTCGATCATGTCCATGGCTTTTCCCCTTCAGCCCGAAATTCAGAGAAGCTTGTCGAGCGAGGCGTTGATCCCCCGCCACTCGTCGGTCAGGGCGGCCAGCATCGACACGCCGCCCGGCGACAGGACGTAGAAGCGCTTCTTCCGCTTCTCTTCCTCGCGCCATTCGCTGTTCAGCAGGCCCTGGCTCTCCAGCCGGCGCAGCAGCGGATAGAGGGTCGATTCCTCCATCTCGAGCCCGTCGGCGGCCAGGGCCTGACGCAGGGTGTAGCCGTACCGCTCGGTCCTCAGACAGGCGAGCACCGCCAGCACCAGCGACCCGCGCCGCAGCTCCAGCCGCATCGATTCATAAAGGTCCGGATCGAGGCTCATGCCGTTGCCCTGCATCTCACATAGTGTGTAACACACAGTGTATGCGACATACTGTGCGACCGAGTCAAGACTCGACGGTCAGGCGTGGCTTATTCGGGTATGCGCGCGCCGTCCCAGGCGAAGACCCCGCCGCTGTCTGCGGGGGTCAGGCCGTCGATCACGGCCAGCAGCCGCCCGGCCGAATGGTCGGCCGCAAACAGCTTTTCGGGTTTCACGCCCTTCTGGAACGGCGCGCTCAGGCCGGTGTCGACCGTGCCGGGATGCAGGCCCGCGACCACCGCCTGCGGATGGGTGCGGCCCAGCTCGACCGCCAGATTGCGCAGCAGCATGTTCAGCGCCGCCTTCGACGCCCGGTAGCTGTGCCAGCCGCCCAGCCGATTGTCGCCGATCGACCCGACCCGCGCCGACAGGGCCGTGAAAACCGCCCGCCGGTCTCGCGGCAGCAGGGGCAGGAAATGCTTGGCGACCAGCGCCGGCCCGACCGCATTGATCCGGTAGTCGCGCAGCAGATGCTCCGCATCGAGCGCGCGCCAGCTGCGCTCCGGCTCGAACCCGTGGTGCAGCACCCCGGAGGCGACGAACACCAGCGTTGGGGCCGGCCCCTCGGCGATGCTTGCGGCGGCAGCGGCGATGGAGGCCTCGTCTTTCAGATCGAACCCCGTGCCCGACCGCGACAGGGCGTGGACCACGGCGAAAGGGCCAGACGCCTCAAGGCGACGCGCCAGCGCCGCGCCGATCCCGCCGGATGCGCCGATGACGACCGCCGCCTGTTCCTGAATGCCAGTCATCTGCGGATCAGCCGTCGCCCGAGGCCATGGGTCAAGCCGAACACCTTGCAGGTGTCCTTATGCCTCAGGCAGCGGCGATCCGGACCGTGTCATCCCGCCCCCGATAAACGCTCCCTTCTCGACCCCTGATCCTCCCTTTCCGACCCGGACGCAGGCGGGGTTCGGCACAGCGTTGCGGCCTGCGACCGTTTCTGACGTCGGCATGTGCTTCAGTGTGATCGCCCCGCAGGCATGATCTTTGACACCCTGAATCTCCCCCTGAGGCTGCTCCCGACGCCGCAGAGTCCGCCTACGCCCGCTGGCGCTGCCGCACCGGAAAATCCCTGGCAATTTTTCCGTCCCTTCTCGCCCCTTCAGAACCGGGGCCGGAACGCACAACCACTGGACATGCCTCCCGATCGGGTGTGTCCTGATGAGTCCGGCGCAAGAAAAACAACAAGCCGGTTCGAGTGAGGAAACATGTCCAATCGTCCGAGCCACATCCGGCTCAACTCCCACCCCGGCGCCGGGACCGTCAGCCGCTTCCCCATCGAATGGGGCGCCGCCACCGCCAGGGAACGCGGACCCGTCATCGGCACGGTGAACGCCGGCAGCGACCGCAACGCCATCGGCGCTCACGGCGGGGCCTATTCGGTCTATCGCGCCCTGGCCGTCTCCTCGGGCGCCATGGCCGCCAACAACCGGCCCGACCTGACCAATACATCCCCGACCACGCCGATGGGGCCGTTCCCGCAGTGGACCGACGCCTCGAAGATCGTCTCGCTCGATCCCTGGGGCGCACGCGTCGCCGAGGATTTCGCCGACGAGATCCGCGACGGCGTCGACATCCGCCCGACCATCGCGGTCACCCGCGCCCGCCTGCAGCTCGGCGAGATCGGCGAGGCCATCGCCGCGGGCCGGCTGAAGGCCGACGGCCAGATCGTGCATGAGAGCGGCGACGTCGCCGTCACCAAGGCAGCCATCGACCCGGTCTGGTATCTGCCGGGCATCGCCGAACGCTTCGGCGTCACCGAGACCGCCCTGCGCCGCACCCTGTTCGAACAGACCGGCGGCATGTACGCCGACCTCGTCACCCGGCCGGACATCAAGGTCTTCCTGCCCCCGATTGGCGGCATCACCCTCTACATCTTCGGCGACCCGGCTGCGATCGCCGACCCGAACCGCCGCCTGACCTGTCGCGTCCATGATGAGTGCAACGGCTCTGACGTCTTCGGCTCCGACATCTGCACCTGCCGCCCCTATTTGACCCACGGCATCGAGGAATGCGTTCGCGAGGCCCAGGACGGCGGCGCCGGCCTGATCGCCTATAACCGCAAGGAGGGCCGGGCTCTCGGGGAAGTCACAAAGTTCCTCGTCTACAACGCCCGCAAGCGCCAGCCGGGCGGCGACCAGGCGGCGACCTATTTCGAGCGCACCGAATGCGTCGCCGGGGTCCAGGACGCCCGCTTCCAGCAGCTGATGCCCGACATCCTGCACTGGCTCGGCATCACCCGGATCGACCGCTTCGTTTCGATGTCCAACATGAAGCACGACGCCCTGACCGCCTCGGGCATCGAGATCGGCGAGCGGGTGCCCATCCCCGATTACCTCGTCCCGCCCGACGCCTCGGTCGAGATGGAGGCCAAGAAGGCGGCCGGCTATTTCACCCCCGACGCCCCGCCGTCGGCCGAAGACCTGACCCGCGTGGTGGGCCGCGACCTTGAGCAGTTCTGAAACAGAGCAGGCGCATAGCCTGCTGAACGCCGCCGCCGTCCGCGAACGGGCCCATGAGATGCTGGCCATCGGCGTCGCCGGTGGTCTCGACCATTGGCGCGTCGACCTTGACCGCCTGCCGGAAACCGCGCGCTACGTCGCCGCCGTGATCCGCGACCAGTATCCCACGCTGGCCGTCCCCTTCCACGCGCGCTGGCGGCATTTCGCCGTCGACGGCGTCGATCTGTGGAGCCCGGTGGCCGAGGCCCGCGACTGGCTCGACCCCGCCTCGCGGGCGCGGACCGAATTCGATCTGGCCATCGTCTCCGTCCTGCTCGACGCCGGTTCGGGTCCGGACTGGTCCTATCAGGACGCCCGCACCGGCCGAACCCTGACCCGGTCCGAAGGTCTGGCCATCGCCTCCCTGCGGATGTTCGAGGCCGGGGCCTTCTCGATCACCGAGGACGACCCATGGCGCGTCGACGCCGTCGCCCTGACCTTCCTCACCGCCAATGATCTGGCCCGCGGATTCCAGGTCTCGGACAAGAATCCGCTGGTTGGCCTCGAGGGCCGCGCCGCCCTGTTGCGCCGCCTCGGCCAGGCCTGCCTTGCCGAGCCCGACCTGTTCGCGCTCGAGGACGAGCCCCGCCCCGGCGGCCTGTTCGACGCCATGGTCGACCGCGCCGACGATCAGGACCGCCTGCCCGCGCCAGTCATCCTCGAAGTCCTGCTGGAGGCCCTCGGTCCCGTCTGGCGCGACCGGCTCAACCTCGGCGGCGTCGATCTCGGCGACTGCTGGCGGCATCCGGCCCTCAAACGCGACGACGCCACCGACGGCCTCGTCCCGATCCACAAACTGTCCCAGTGGCTCAGCTATTCGCTGGTCGAGCCGCTGCAGACGGCGGGGGTCGAGGTCTTCGACCTCGACGGCCTGACGGGTCTGGCGGAATACCGCAACGGCGGCCTGTTCATAGACCTCGGCGTGCTGACGCTGAAGGACCCCGCCGACGCCGCCAAAGCCTGGCCGGTCAGCGATCCGCTGGTGGTCGGCTGGCGCGCCATGACCGTAGCCTTGCTGGACAAGATCGCGCCTCTGGTCCGCGCCGAACTGGGCGTCACCTCCGAAGCCATGCCGCTGGCCAGCGTGCTGGAGGGCGGCACCTGGGCCGCGGGCCGCCGCGCCGCCGCCGAACGTCGACCCGGTGGCGGACCGCCCCTGACCATCCTCTCCGACGGGACCGTATTCTGATGACGACGAAGCCCTTCAAAATGGACGGCGTCACCGTCGTCACCCACCCGCTGGTCCGACACAAGCTGTCGATCATGCGGGCGAAGGACACCTCGACCGCCCGCTTCCGCGACCTGCTGCGCGAGATCTCGACCCTGCTCTGCTATGAGGTCACTCGCGACCTGCCGCTCGAAGACTATCCGGTCGAGACCCCCGTCGGCCCGACCACCGGCCAGCGCATCGCCGGCAAGAAACTGGTGTTCGTCCCCATCCTCCGCGCCGGCCTGGGGCTGGTCGAGGGGATGCTGGAGCTGGTCCCCTCCGCCCGGGTCGGCCACATCGGCCTGTATCGCGAGCCCGAGACGCTTGACGCCGTCGAATACTATTTCCGCGCGCCCGACGACGTCGCCGACCGGATGTGCATTGTCATCGACCCCATGCTGGCCACCGGCAACACCGCCGTCGCCGCCATCGAGCGGCTCAAGGAGCGCGGCGTCACCAACCTCCGCTTCGTCTGCCTCGTCGCCTCACCCGAGGGGCTGGAGCGGCTGCGCGGCTGGCACCCCGACGTACCGATCTGGACCGCCGCCGTGGACGACCGTCTCAACGAGCACGGCTATATCGTGCCGGGCCTGGGCGACGCGGGGGACCGGCTGTTCGGGACGCGCTAGCGCGAAGGCCTCAGAGCCCGCCGAGCCAGCGCATCGCGAGCAGGATGAAGGCGATCACGATCAAAGGTCCGAAGACCCGCAGCGTGTGGCGCGTGATCCGCTTGGGCAGGAAGGTATCGGAGACGCCGTTCCCGGCCCGGTCATACCGGGTGACGAGAGCCGTCATGGGACATTTCATCCCGCTGCCGACGAAGACGACGATCTCAACGCTGATCAGGGCCAGCGCCCACCACAGCCATGGGCCGCTGGCTCCGCTGATCCCGGCGTAGAGGAGCACGAAGACCGAAGTGGCCATCACCAGATAGACCGCCGTGTGCAGACCCCGGACGAGACCCAGGCGCTGTTCGTCGGTCATCCGCCTGTCGCCCTACCCCACCGCCCGCACATTGTCGTTCGAGTCCCGGTCGATCCATTTGTTGTACGGATCGACGCCCGCGAACCGCGGCTCCCGCGTGGTGATGAAGCGCAGGGTCTGCACCCCCGACCGGATCGGACGGCGCTCCAGCAGGACCACGTCCTCCTCGTCGAAGCCGGCCTTGCCCGGCTCTGCGGCGAAGATTCCGACGTCGAACACCTCGTTCAGCGGCGAAGGCGTCTCGACCCCTTCGCCGTCCGCATAGAGTTTGCGGGCGTCGACTGTGACCGCGACGTCCCAGCGGCCGTCGGCGCGGCGGGTGGCCGTCACCCCGGTCGTCTTGACGTCATACAGGGTGATCTTCTCGAACAGGTCGGTGATCAGGGCCTGTTTGTCGGCCGGGGCCTCGGCGCGGATGGCGGCGATCAGGTCCAGCGAGCGCGGATAGGGCGCACCCCGGAAGGCGTATTGCGCCAGCACCCGGCGCAGGGCGCGGTTGACCGCCTCCTCGCCGATCTGGTCGCGCAGCAGATACATGATCAGCCCGCCCTTCTGGTAGTGGATATAGCCCTGGTTCTCGACGCGCATGAGGGGCATCTCCTCCAGCCGCTCGGTCCCGCGCGCGCGCAGGTAACGGTCCAGCTCCTGCTTCAGGAAGCGACGAATCTGGTCCTTGCCGTACATCTTCTCCATGACCATCAGCGCCGAATACTGGGCCAGGGTCTCCGACAGGACGGTCATGCCCTGCTGGTTGGAGCCGACGACCTGGTGCGCCCACCATTGGTGCGCGAACTCATGGGCGCCGACGTAGGTTACATAGTCGACCTTGGTCGGGTCGCTGAGGTCGGCGATGAAGCCGAGGCCTTCGGACCAGGCGAAGGTGTTGGGATAGGACTGGGCGAAGCTGGCGTAGTCCGGGAACTCCACGATGCGCGCCTGCCGGAACTGGTAGGGGCTGAAATTGGCCTGGAAATAGTCCAGCGACGCGGACAGGGCGTCGAGCATCCGCGGCACGTTGCGGTCATGGGCGGCGTCATGGAAGACGACCATCTCGACCCCGTTGTGCATCCGCGCCGTCCGCTCATAGCGGGCCGACTGCACCGAGAAAAAGTTCAGCACCGGCGACTCGGTCACGAACCGGCTGGTCCGGCGGCCGGCGTTGACGACGTCCGAGACCATCTGTCCGGGCGCGATCACCGTCTGGTCCGCCTCGGTGCTGATGGTGATGTCGGCCGTGACCCAGTCGGCGCCGATATAGTTGCGGGCGCGGGCGGATTCGTCTTCCAGCTTCGCCGGACGAAGTTCGGCCGGAAGACCCAATTTGCGGCGTTTGGTGCGGTCTGTCAGCAGGCCCTGACGGTCCATGCCGACCATCGGCGCGAACTCCATGTTGTTCACGAAGGTGCCGTTGTCGACGAGACGGGTGGTATTGCCATTGGCCTTGAAGCCGCGCTGCTCCAGCACCGACTCGAACGTGACAGTGCGGCGTTCGCCCGGCTGCATCGGCGTGGCGAAACGGTAGATCCGGTACTCGAACTCCTCCCATTCCCGGGCGACGCTCGCGCCCTCGACGGTCAGGTCGACCATCTCAAGATCGCCGGTCCAGCGCAGGTGAACCTCTGGCATGGGCGCGCCGGTGTTGTTGACCAGCACATAGGTTCCGCGTGTCGTCAGCTTCGGCTGATGCGGGCGCAGATCCATGACGAGGCGGACATCGGCCACCGATGGCTGGGGCGTGGTCTCGTAGCGCAGCAGGGCCTTCTCATAGGCGGCCTGTTCGGCCTCCTGCTGGGCCTGCGTCCGGTACTCGTTCCAGACGTTGGTGTTCATGTAGATGAAGACGCCCAGGCCGATGAAGGCCGCGAGGGCCGCCCCGCCGATCAGGCCCGCGGGCCCCATCAGCCGATGCGGCATCCGCTTCAGACGCGGCCACAGGCGCTGCTCCGTCCCGCGCCGCCACAGGGCGTAGGCCAGCACCAGCAGGATGATCGCGAAGGCGCTCCAGTAGGCGTCCAGCCAGGCCGCGAAGCCCGCGAAATCGCCCCGGCCGTTCATGTCCGACAGCGGCACGCCGATGCCCGCGCCATAGCGGTACAGGATGTGGTCGAAGCCAAGGTTCGACAGCACGATCGTGGAGATCAGGTAGACGACCATGATCGCCCAGCCGACAAACTTGTTGGGCGACAGCGCCTGCACGAAGATCGCGAGCACAGCCAACTGGAGGAAGCTGAGCGACTGCGGGAAGACGTACCAGAGCAGGTATTTGCCCAGCTCATAGTCAGTGTGTCCCTTGATCGTCTGGGTTACCATGCCGGCCAGCACGCCGATCATCAGGGTCGAGATCAGCACCAGCGCGAGGGCCAGGGTCTTCGGAACCAGGAAGGTCCAGTCCGGCGTGGACGAGGCGTCGACGATCTCGTGCACCTTGCGGTCCCGGTCCCGCCAGACCAGCTCGCCCGAATAGTAGATGGCGATGACGATTGAGATCAGGCCGAATGTCCCGGTCAGGCCGGCGATCACCACGCGCGTCACCAGCAGGATCGGCGCGCCGTAGATCTCGCCGGTGAAGAACAGCGTCGCAACGGCGAAGGCCATGGCCAGCAGGACGAGCACCACATAGGCGGGGCTCTTGAACACCAGCACCGTCTCGAACACGGCGCGTGACCACAGCTGGGTCATGCCGCTGGCGAAGCCGTAGCTGGGCTTCGGCAGGGCGCCGACGGGCGTGACGACCACGTCCTTCTCGACCAGCGCCTTCAGACGCTCCTGCTTCTTCAGCTTGGCCCCGCGCGGGGAGGGTCGGTACAGCAGATATGCGGCGGCGAGGAAGACAGCGCCGACCGCGGTCCAGATCACCCGGTTCCACAGCAGCACGCCTTCGATCGGCGCATTGAGCGTGTTCCGCTCGGCCGCCGTCCAGTATTTGGTGACCAGGGCATAGGCGCCCGAACCGAACGGCTCGGCCCAGGCCATGGCCGTCTCGAACTCAGGGCGCGAACCCAGCACGCCAGTCGAGGCCAGATAGGCGATCAGCACGGCCACGACGCCGATATAGGTCGCCATCATCGACCGGGTGATCGTCGCCAGCATGAAGAACAGGGCCGAGGTCAGGAACAGGCCCGTCAGGCCGAACACCCCATAGGCATAGGCATAGTCTCCAAGCCGCAGCGGCCCGATCGTCTCGGGATCGACCCATGGCATGAAGGTGCCGAGCAGCGTGCCGATGGCGATGCTCATGTAGCAGAGCGCGACGGCGGCGAAGGCCCCGAAGAACCGGCCGTACAGATAGGCCCCCTTGGTGATCCGGGTTGACAGGATCATCGGGCCAAAGCCGGTCTGGGTATCACGCGCGACGACGTTGGCGACGATCGCGGTCGTCGCCAGCATGAAGAAGACATTGAAGATGATATGCGCAGAGGCGAGGGCGAAGGGCGCGTTCTTGTTGACGATCCCGCCCGAACCGATCTGAACGTTTGGACTGGCAACCGCACCGAAGGCCAGCAGGCCGAAGACGATGGCGATGACCCAGAAGGCCGGCTGGCGCAGCTGGTAGCGGAATTCGAAGCTGGCGATCTTGGCGAACATGATCCGGTCCTCAAGCCGCGCGGCGCGAGGCGTTGACGGTGGCCAGATAGACATCCTCCAGCCCGCTCTGTGCCAGTTCGAACCCGTCGCCCGGATTGGTGTCGGACAGGACGTGGATCACGGTGCGACCGGCGAAGAGCCGGGTCGAGATCACATTGCGGCTGGCCTGCTGGGCCGCCAGATCAGCCTTGTCGATGGTCTTGCGCCAGACCCGGCCCTCGAGGGCGTGGGTCAGCTCGACCGGCGAGCCCTCCAGCTGGATCTTGCCGCCGGCCAGCACCGCCATGCGCGGGCACAGGTCGGTGACGTCCTCGACAATATGGGTCGACAGGATGACCACGACATTCTCGCCTACCTCGGCGAGCAGATTGAGGAAGCGATTGCGTTCCTCCGGGTCGAGACCGGCGGTCGGCTCATCGACGATGATCAGTTCGGGGTTGCCGATCAGGGCCTGGGCGATGCCGAACCGCTGGCGCATCCCGCCCGAGAATCCGGCCAGCGCCTTGCCGCGCACGGGCCACAGATTGACCTGGTGCAACAGGGCCTCGACCGTCGCCTTGCGGTCCTTGCCGTTGGAGATGCCCTTCAGCACCGCCATGTGGTCCAGCATGTCGTAGGCCGAGACGCGCGGATAGACGCCGAAATCCTGGGGCAGATAGCCGAGCACCCGGCGCAGCTGCTCGGGGTCCTTGACCACGTCGATGTCGCCGAAACGGATCGACCCCGATGTCGGCGACTGCAGGGTGGCGATCGACCGCATCAGCGTCGACTTGCCCGCCCCGTTCGGCCCCAGCAGGCCGAACATCCCCTTGGGAATGCTCAGGCTGACATCGTCCAGCGCCCGCGTTCCGTTGCCATAGACGTGGGTCAGGTTTTCGATCGACAGCATGGGAGCCTCCTTGAAGTAAAGGAACCTTGTCAAGCCGGGAGACCGTTCGCAAGTTACGGTTCGGAAAGGTTCCATCCATCCCGCCCGGGCTCAGGTATTTTCCGCCACAACGCGCCGTCTATCTGTAGCCGCTTCAAACCGTTAGACTGCCGGCACCAGATCGCAGGAACCAGCCGCCCCCGTGTTAAAGAACCTGCTTCCCAGCAAGCCGGGCACCGAGCCCCTCGCCGAGGCGCTGAGGGCGTGCAAGACCCATTTCCTCTGGGCCTTCGTGTTCTCGGCCCTGGTCAACCTGCTGTACCTTACGCCCACGCTCTACATGATGCAGGTCTATGACCGGGTTGTGCCCACCGGAGGGCTGACCACCCTGGTCCTGGTCACGGCGGTCGCCGTCTTCGCCCTCGCGGCCCTGGCGGGCCTCGACTGGTTGCGCGGACGCCTCATGCTGCGCGCCGGGTTGCGGCTGGACCGGCTGTTATCCGGCAAGGTGCTGGCGCGGGTCGTCGATCTGCAGGCCAAATCGCCGAACACCCAGGCGCTGCGTGAGTTCGACAATGTGCGCGGCGCCATCGGCGGTCAGGGCATGCTGGCCCTGTTCGACGCGCCCTGGACCCCGATCTATCTGCTGTGCTGCTTCCTGCTTCACCCCGCCATCGGGGTGCTCACGCTGGTCGGGGGGATCATCCTGTTCACCCTCGCCTGGCTGAACGAGCGCGACACCCGCCCCCGCCTCAACAAGGCCATCCAGTCGCAGAACCACGCCTATGCCGCACAGGAGGGCGTCGCCAGCCAGGCCGAGGTGGTGCGCGCGCTCGGCATGCGGCAGTCGTCCATCGCACGCCAGGTCGAACAGCGTCAGCTGGCCACGGCCGCCGCCGCCGACGCCCAGCTGGCGGGCGGTCATTATTCCGGCGCGATCAAATTCCTGCGGCTGGTGATGCAATCGGCGGCGCTGGGCCTCGCCGCCTATCTGGCGGTGAAGGGCGAGATCACGCCGGGCTCCATCATCGCCGCCTCGGTGCTTCTCAGCCGTGCCGTGGCTCCGATCGAACTGCTGGTCGGCGTCTGGCCCAGCCTGGTGCAGGCCGTGGCCAGCTGGAAAACCCTGACGGACCTGTTCGCCGGCACCGCCTCGGTCGAACGCGAACGCACCACCCTGCCCGACCCCAAGGGCCGGCTGCAGGTCGAGGGGGTTTCGGTCAAATTCCCGGACACCGAGGCGCCCCAACTGCGCGGCGTCACCTTTGCGCTCAAGCCGGGCGAGACCCTCGGCATCGTAGGCTCGAGCGGCTCGGGCAAGACGACCCTCGCCCGCGTCATCGCCGGCGCCCTGAAGCCGCAGGCCGGGGCGGTGCGGCTGGACGGCGCGGAGTATGAGGCCCGTGAGGGCGACGAACTGGCGCGCTGGATCGGCTATCTGCCCCAGGTCCCCAGCCTGTTCGCGGGTTCGATCAAGGACAATATCTCGCGCTTCTCGACATCGATCGGCGTGGATCAGGAAACGGCCGACCGAAACGCGGTGAAGGCGGCCATGGCGGCGGGCGCGCACGAACTGGTTCTGCGCCTGCCCAATGGCTACGACACGATCCTCGGACCCTATGGACAGGGCCTCTCGGCCGGGCAGGCGCAGCGCGTGGCGCTGGCGCGGGCGCTCTACAACGACCCGGTCCTGCTGGTGCTGGACGAGCCCAACTCAAACCTCGACCAGGAGGGTGAAGCCGCCCTGATGCAGGCCATCCTGGGCGCGGCGGCCCGGGGCGCGGCGGTCGTGATCATCGCCCACCGCGCCGGCGTGCTGGCGCGGGTCGACCGGCTGCTGATGATGCGTGACGGCGTGGTACAGCTGGAGGGGCCCCGCGAGGAGGTGCTCGAGAAGATGCGCGCCACCGCTGGCCGCCCCGGCTCTCCCGCCGGCCCACTGGCGCCACAGCCGCAGGGCCAGCCACAGCAGCGGCAGGGTCAACCCCAGCCGTCGACGCAACCGGCCCAGAACCATCCCCGGCGCACCCAATGACCGATGCCGTCGCCCCTCCACCCGCCCAACCCCCGCTCGAAGGTCCCGCGCCCACGGCGCCGGCGGCCGCCCCCCCCGTCGTGCTCGACAATCCTCGTCGTGAGCTGGTGATCGGCGGCACGATCATCGTGCTGTTTTTCGTCATCTTCCTGGGATGGGCGGCATTGGCTCCGCTGGACGCCGGCGCCTATGCCCAGGGCCAGGTCGCTGTTTCCGGAAATCGCCAGGCCGTCCAGCACAGGGAAGGCGGCGTCGTAAGCGCCCTTCTGGTGGCCGAGGGCGACACGGTTCGCGCCGGCCAGGTGCTGCTTCAGCTGTCCAGCGGAGAGCTGAAAGCCACCGAACGGGGCGTCGCCAGTCAGTACTATGCCCTGATCGCCCAGCGCGCCCGGCTGATCGCCGAACGCGACAGACTGGGCAGCATTCCAGCGCCTTCCGAGTTCGCCGGTCTGCCTGCGGAAGACCAGGTGCTCGCGCGCGAGTCCCTGCGGATTCAGCAGCAGCAGTTCGGCGCGCGCCGGACCGGCCGAACGACCGAAACCGGGGTTCTGGGTCAACGCGTCGCCCAGTTGAATGAGCAGATTGCAGGCTACGAAGGGCAGATCGTCGCCAACATCGAGCAGCAGCGGCTGATCCAGGACGAACTGGCCGGCATGCGCAGCCTCGCCGAAAAAGGCTATGCTCCGCTGACACGGGTGCGGGCGCTCGAACGTACCGCGGCCCAGCTGGACGGGGAGTTGGGGGCTCTGCGGGCCCAGATCGCCCAGTCGCGTGAAGCCGTCGGCGAAACACGGCTGCAGATGTCTGGCGTCTCGACCAAGATGAATGAGGACGTCGCCGACCAGCTGCGCCAGATCGACGTCCAGCTGAATGAGCTGAAGCCCCGGATGGACGAGCTGCGCGCCCAGATCGCGCGCAACGAGGTGCAAGCCCCGGTTTCGGGAGAGGTCGTCGGCCTGACCATCTTCACCCAGGGCGGCGTGGTCCAGGCCGGTCAGACGCTGATGGAGATCGTGCCCCGCGACGCCTCACAGGTCATCGTCGCCCAGATCGCGCCCAATGATGTCGACAACCTGCGCGTCGGGCAGAGGACGGAGGTCCGGTTCCCAGGCCTGCGCGAACGCAATCCGCCGATCATCCATGGCCGCGTGACCCGGATTTCGGCCGACAGCTTCACCATAGAGCAGAGCGGCGCGACCTATTTCCGGGCCGAAATCGTGGTGCCCGCCAGCGAACTGGCCAAGATGGGCCGCGGCGCCGAGACCCTGCGCCCCGGCGCGCCGGTCGAGGTCGTGGTGCTGCTGCGCAAGCGTACGGCGCTCGGCTATCTGGTCGAGCCTCTGACCAATCAGTTGTGGCGATCCGGCAGCGGACAGTAGGTCGAGGGGCGAGGGAGCAGGGATCGGTCGAGACGAGAGCGCGGGTTGCACTCCTCGACCCTAGACCCTCGACTTTCGCCCCTCCTTCGCCCTCAGTCTGAACGCATGCAGCAACGGCTCCGTATAGCCGTTCGGCTGATCGACTCCGTCAAACACCAGGGCGCGGGCGGCCTGGAAGGCGAGGCTGGCGGCTGGGTCGGGCGCCATGGGGTGATAAAGCGGATCAGCGGCGTTCTGGGCGTCCACCTTCGCCGCCATGCGCAGCATCGCCGAATCCACCTGTTCCGCCGTGCAGACGCCGTGCAACAGCCAGTTCGCCATGTGCTGGGACGAGATCCGCAGCGTGGCGCGGTCCTCCATCAGGCCGACATCGTGGATGTCCGGCACCTTGGAACAGCCGACGCCCTGATCGATCCAGCGCACCACATAGCCGAGCAGGCCCTGGGCGTTGTTGTCCAACTCCTCGGCGATCTCCGTCTCGGACCAGTTCGCCCCGTTCGCCAGCGGCGGGGTCAGCAGGTCGCCAAGGCCGGGGACCGGCCGGGCGGCGATTGCCTCCCTCAGGGCGAAGACGTCGGTCTGATGATAGTGGAGCGCGTGCAGGGTCGCGGCTGTCGGACTGGGCGTCCAGGCGGTGTTGGCTCCGGTCTTTGGATGGGCCGCTTTCTGGTCGAGCATGTCCGCCATCCGGTCCGGAGCCGCCCACATGCCCTTGCCGATCTGGGCCTTGCCGTCGAGGCCGCAGGCCAGGCCGATGGCGACGTTGCGCGCCTCATAGGCCGCGATCCAGGCCGCGGCCTTGATGTCACCCTTGCGCACCACCGGCCCGGCCTGCATCGCCGTGTGGATCTCGTCGCCGGTGCGGTCGAGGAAGCCGGTGTTGATGAAGACGATCCGGTCCCTCACCGCATGAATGCAGGCCGCCAGATTGGCCGAAGTGCGCCGCTCCTCGTCCATGACCCCGACCTTGATTGTGTGGCGCTCCAGCCCGAGCAGGTCCTCGACCGCGTCGAACAGGGCGTTGGTGAAGGCGCACTCCTCCGGCCCGTGCATCTTGGGTTTGACGATATAGATCGAGCCGGCCCGGCTGTTGCGGAAACGGCCCTGCCCCTTCAGGTCGTGCATCGCGACCAGCGCGGTGACTATGGCGTCGAGAATGCCCTCGGGCGCGTCCGAACCATCCGCCAGCTGCACCGCGGGCGTCGTCATCAGATGGCCGACGTTCCGCACGAACAGCAGCGACCGGCCCGGCAGGGTCACGGTCGTTCCGTCCGGCGCGGTGAATTCCCTGTCCGGCGCCAGCGACCGGGTCAGGGTCCGACCGCCCTTGTCGAAGGTCTCGACCAGATCGCCGCGCATCAGACCCAGCCAATTCCGGTACGCCGCAACCTTGTCGGCGGCATCCACGGCGGCGACGGAGTCTTCCAGATCGACGATCGTCGAAAGGGCTGACTCCAGCACCACATCGGCGATCCCCGACGGATCGTCCCGGCCGATCGGATGATCCCGGTCGAAAACCACCTCGATATGCAGCCCATTGTGCCGGAACAGCCGTCCGCGCTCGCTATGTCCGACGTACTGGCCGGGATCGCGGATCGCGATGCCGCCGTGCGGATCGCCCAGATCGGCCCACCGTCCCTCGGCCAGGGGCACCGCCTCGTCGAGGAAGGCCTTGGCCCGCGCCACAACCCGCGCTCCACGGGCGGCGTCAAACGGCCCCGGCGGCGGCAGGTCGCCCAGCGCATCCGTGCCATACAGGGCGTCATACAGACTGCCCCAGCGGGCGTTGGCCGCGTTGAGGACGAACCGGGCGTTCAGACTGGGCACGACAAGCTGCGGCCCAGCGAGCGTGGCGACTTCCGCATCCACATTGCGCGTACCGATGGCGAACGGCGCCGGTTCCTCGACCAGATAGCCGATCTCGCGCAGGAAGGCCTCGGAGGCCGCGCCGTCATGAGGGGCGCCGCTCCGCCCGCGATGCCAGGCGTCCATCCGCGCCTGCAGATCGTCCCTCACCCCGAGCAGCCGCCGGTTCTCCGGCGCGAACCGGGCAAACATGTCTGCCACACCTGCCCAGAAGGCCCCGGCCTCAATGCCGGTCCCTGGCAAGGCTTCGGCTTCGACAAACCCCGCAAGACAGGACGAAACCGTCAGCGTCGATCGGGAAACGGTATCGGTCATGGGCGGTGGCACTCCGGACGTTGCAACGCAACATTGGCCCGGCGCCGTCGGGGAAGTCGAGAGCCCGGAGTCAGTCTGTCGGCGGCGGCGCTGCCGGCGTCGTGGTTTCCGGCGCAGGCGGTTCTACCGTGGTCGTCTGGGCCAGCTGCTGATCGCAGTTCCGGCCTGTGTACAGGCCGTTCAGGTAGTACCAGCGCTGCTGCGCCACCAGCCGTTCGGCCTCGCGCCGTTCACGATCGCGCCGTGCCATGGCTCCCATTGCATTGCCCAGCAGCCCCATACCGGGGATGGCCCGCCCGGCCCCCGACATCAGGGCGCCCTGCATGGCCAGACCTGTCGCCGCGCCGATGGCCTGTTCGCTGCTGAAGACGCCGCCTTCAGGCGCTCCCCCGAGCGCTTGCGCCAGCTGGGCGGCGCCCTCGACTATCTGGGGGCAGGTCATGCCGGAGTCTCCCAGCTGAATGACCTGTCCTTCCTGGGCCGCGGCCGGCATGGCCGCCGCCAGCACCCCAGTCGCCGCCAAAATCATGAGTGTACGCATCACGCCCTCCTCCTGAATGCCGCGGTCGCGGTCTGTCCGACAGGCTAGGACCTTCGCCGCCGGCACGGGGCTGACGATCCCTGACAGCCGCCGCCGTCGCCCCCCTCCGCCTTGACTTGGCCGCATTGAGCGCCCATTTGCGCTGCGTCGCACAATTGCGATGCCCCGGTGCGCTCCAGCGCGTGTGGGTCTTCAGAACTCGAAGACCTGACTGTAGCAGCGGCCGGCCCTCAAGATTCATTCGCTGCCCGGACACGCGGGGCGGCGCCCGATCCACCCCGAAGGCCTCATTCAGAGGCCCTGTCGGGACTGGCGGTGCGCGGCCTTTTCGGCGTTGAGCCATGGCTGTTGCGCGTCGCCGCATACGCGAAAGACATCCGCTCCATGAGCAAGACATTCGACACCTTCGGCCTGAACCCGGCCCTGCTGCAGGCCCTGGCCTCCGAAGGCTACACCACCCCCACACCGATCCAGGCCCAGGCCATCCCTGACGTCATGGCCGGCAAGGACCTGCTGGGCATCGCCCAGACCGGCACCGGCAAGACGGCGGCCTTCGCCCTGCCGATCCTGCACCGTCTGGCCGCCAACCGCGTCGCGCCCAAGCCGCGCACCGCGCGCGTTCTCATCCTGTCGCCGACCCGCGAACTGGCCAGCCAGATCGCCGAGAGCTTCAAGACCTATGGCCGTCACCTCGGCTTCAAGGTCGCCGTCGTCTTCGGCGGCGTGAAATACGGCCCGCAGGAACGCGCCATCCAGGCCGGTCTCGACGTGCTGGTCGCCACCCCCGGCCGCCTGCTGGATCACATGCAGCAGAAGACCCTGGACCTGTCCTGCACCGAGATCTTCGTCCTCGACGAGGCCGACCAGATGCTGGACCTCGGCTTCGTCAAGCCGATCCGCCAGATCGTCAGCCGCATCCCGGCCATGCGCCAGAACCTGTTCTTCTCGGCCACCATGCCGACCGAGATCGGCAAGCTGGCCGGCGAACTGCTCAAGGATCCGGTCAAGGTGTCGGTGACGCCGCAGGCCACCACGGTCCAGCGCATCAGCCAGTCGATCATCCACATCGAACAGGGCCGCAAGCGCGCCCTGCTGACCGAGATGTTCGCCGATCCGCACTACACGCGCTGCCTGGTCTTCACCAAGACCAAGCACGGCGCCGACAAGGTCGCGGCCTATCTGGAAGCCGGCGGCGTCGAAGCCGGCGCCATCCACGGCAACAAGAGCCAGCCGCAGCGTGAACGCACCCTGGCCGCCTTCAAGGCCGGCAAGCTGCGCGTCCTGGTCGCCACCGACATCGCCGCCCGCGGCATCGACGTGGACGGCGTCTCGCACGTCCTGAATTTCGAGCTGCCCTATGTGCCGGAAGCCTATGTGCACCGTATCGGCCGTACGGCCCGCGCCGGCGCCGACGGCACAGCCATCAGCTTCGTGGCCGGCGACGAGATGAAGCTGCTGCGCGACATCGAAAAGGTCACGCGCCAGAAGATCCCGGCCACCGACCGCCGCAACGACAAGTCGCTGGCCCTGCTCGACCAGTCGATCATGGCCTCGGGCGTCAAGTCCAAGGCCTCGATGCCCGACGACGGCCGGGGCGATCGCCAGCAGCAGCGCGGCCCGCGCAACCCGCGCCGCGACGGCGTCAAGCTGGAAGGCGGCGGGCAACCGCACCGCGTCCGCAAGGCCGGCCCGGGCCGCGACGCCCGCCCGATCCCCGAGCGCGCCTTCGACCCGCTGGCGCGCGAGCGTCCGCGCAACAGCAATAACGACCCGCGCCACACCAGCGCCCCGGCGACGGCCTCGGCCAAGCCCGACGGAGAGATCAAGCGCCGGCCGCGTCGCCGGAAGCCGTCCAACGGCGGCAAGGGCTATGCGGCACAGGGCTGATGTCTGAGCTGACCTGAAGACAGAAGCGCCCGCCGGATCACTCCGGCGGGCGCTTCAATGCCTCGAGAGTCAGACCGATCAGGCCGCGGCGCTGGCCGGGGCGGCGACCGAGCTTTCCGACGGGTCGCGCAGCACATAGCCGCGGCCCCAGACGGTCTCGATATAGTGTTTGCCGCCGGCGGCCGTCGCCAGCTTCTTGCGCAGCTTGCAGATGAAGACGTCGATGATCTTCAGCTCGGGCTCGTCCATGCCGCCGTAGAGGTGGTTGAGGAACATTTCCTTGGTCAGGGTGGTGCCCTTGCGGAGCGAGAGCAGCTCCAGCATCTGGTATTCCTTGCCCGTCAGATGGACGCGGTGACCGTTCACCTCGACCGTCTTGCCGTCCAGGTTCACGGCGATCTCGCCGGTGTGGATGATGGCCTGGGCGTGACCCTTGGAGCGGCGGACCACGGCGTGGGTGCGCGCGATCAGCTCGTCCTTGTGGAAGGGCTTGGTCATATAGTCGTCGGCGCCGCCGCCGAAGGTCTTTACCTTGGTCTCGATCTCCGAGGAGCCCGAGAGGATCATCACCGGCGTATTGACCTTGCCGACGCGCAGCTGACGCAGAACCTCAAGCCCGTTCATGTCGGGCAGGTTCAGGTCGAGCAGGATCAGGTCGTAGTCATAGATCTTGCCGAGGTCGATGCCCTCTTCACCCAGGTCCGTCGTGTAGACGTTGAACCCTTCGGACTTGAGCATGAGTTCGATGCTCTGCGCAGTCGCATGATCATCTTCGATAAGCAGGACGCGCATTCATGCCCCTCCAGGCAAAGCTTGACAGTAATTCCCGACATCAAATGCCGGGTAACCTTGTTCGAGAGTTAACCGAGTAAAAACTTAAGAAAGGTTAACGCCACCCCATTGAGGCGAATCGTAGGCTGATTTGCGAATCGGCGTCGAGAGTCCTGAGTCAAGCGAGCGAGATTTTTTCAACCCGCGGTGCAGCGCGTCTGGTGCGTCCATTTTCGACGTGTCGTTAGGATTATATTCCACTCTCGGCGTCGGCGGCATCAATGACCGGCGCCTCGGGATGATGGGAGTTTCAGATGGTCGATACCTACCGCGTGCCCGTAGCCGACGCGGACCGCATCCGTGCGGGGCTGGCGCTGCAGCTGGTGGCCGCCGCGACCGGGATCAGCGTGGAGAGGATGACGGCGTCCGTGCGCCTCAAGGGGCGGGTCTGCCGGGCGCGCTGGCTGGCCCTGTACACCGCCTATGTCACCTTCGGCTGGCCGCTGGACCGGGTGGCCCATGCCTTCGGCCTGAACAGGGCGACGGCGGCGGCGGCGTGCCGGTGGGCCGAAGACGGGCGCGATCATCCGTCCGTCGACGCCCTGCTGGAGCGGCTGGAGCTTTGCGTGAACCAGCTTCTCGAGGCGCCCGCCTGTGACCTGCCCGCATGACCGGGGGCGCAGCCATTACCGGCGTCGTCGCCCGGGCCCGTCGACTGCTGGCCCGGCGCGGCGGCTGGATCGAGGCCGCGGCGGAGGGCTACGGCCTGAGGTCAGGCGGGGACCGCCGCAGTCGGGTCGTTCTGGTCCTCGACGAGGCGGGCTTTCGCCAACTGGTCGAAAACCCCGGCCTGAGGGGACGTCCGGGCGGAGGCTGGGTGGCGCGCACCGCAGCGCCGGAGCGTCCCGTTTCCCCGGAACCCGGACGCCCCGGCATGATCGAGGGCAGCCGGACGGTGATGGAGGGTGACGGGCGGCCTGTCTTGCGACGCGCCAATCTGGGCCAGTCAGCCGTCGCGTGGCTCGCGCGACGCAAGACGGCGGACGGACAGCCCTGGCTGCTCGCCGCCCAGGTCGCGGCCGCCGCGCGTCTGGGCCTCGACGTCGAAATGGCGGCGCGCGGGCCATCCCTCACCCTGCGCTGGGATGTCCTGCCGCGCGCGGGCGCCGGATCCGCGGTCCAGGCGGAACCAGGCGATCCTGCCATGGCCGCGGCGCGCCGGGTTGAGGCTGCCCTCGCCGCCTGTGGTTCAGCCCGGCCGATCGTCGAAGCCATCTGCATCCGCGCCTCAGCCCTGCAGGCGGCCGAGCGCGACCTGGGTCTGCGCCGTCGAGAGGGAAAAATCTTGCTTCAGAAGGGGTTGGCCGCCCTGGCGGTTCACTATCGCATCGGCTGAACCGCCAAACGCGCGACGGAACGCGGACGGCCTTACGTTACAGGCTCGTAACTTTTTCCAGACGGGATTCAGCCGTAGGGTGAAGTTGAAAGCGCGCTCCCCTTGGGGCGCGCTATCGCGTTGAGGTGACGGGCTCCCAAAAGCCGTCGAGTCCGGGGATGACGGTGAAGTTAGTCGCAGTTTTCAGCTTGTCCGCCGGCCTGTTGTTCGTAGCCTTCCCCGTCACCGCCCAGGACGCGGTGCCCGCCGGACTGCTGACCGAAGTCTGCCTGCCCTACGCCAACCGCGCCCAGACCTTCGAGCGCGCGATCCGCGCCGCCCGCGAGCTCCAATTCCGTCGCCCGGTCAACGACACCGCACCGCTGGACGAATGGGCCTCCGAGGTCACCATGGTCTCCAGTGACGGCGTCTGGCGCGTGAAGATCGAGGAAGGCTCTGTCGAACGAGAGCAGCGCCCGGCCTATGAGGCCAGTTGCACGATCTCATCCAGCCGGGCCAGCGCCCGCGAACTGGCCGACCTCGGCCGCCGCGCCTTCCGCGACCCGCGATACTGGACCAGCCCGCCGAACAACGCTTGGCGCTGGGATCGCCGCAGCGCCTACCCCGATGAATATGGTCTGGCGGTCGAGGTGACAGAGCAGCCCGGCGAGCGCCCCACCATGACGGTGCGCGGCTCCTACTACTGAGATCGGGTATCAGGCCGTCGCGGCGGCGTCCCTGATCCGGCCCACCATACTGTTCAGGCCATTTGCGCGCTGCCGCGTCAGCGCCGAGGGCAGGCCGAGCCGATCCAGCGCGGCGCGCGCGTCGAAGCCGAGGATCTCCGCCGGAGTCCGGCCCGAATACAGTCTCAGCAGCAGGGCGATATTGCCCTTGGACAGGGCGCTGTCGCTGTCGGCGGCGAACACCAGATGATCGCCCTCGCGGCGCACGGCCAGCCAGACCTGCGCCGCGCAGCCCGGGACCTTGTTCGCCTCGGTCCGATCCTCGTCCGTCAGGGGCGCCAGACCCTTGCCCAGTTCGATGACGTATTCGATCCGGCCCTCCCAGTCGCCGAGCAGGTCGAACTCCTCGACCAGTTCGGCCAGGACGTCGTCGATGGAGGAAGCGTCGGTCATGGGGCGCTGGATAGGCCGGACCGGCGTTAACGACAACCGCCTGTCCTGTCCCCGGAAAACCGCCGGGACGGGCTTGTCGCCAGTCGCCTGGAACGCGTGCGGGCTTTGGACGACTCACCCGGAAGGCTAGGCTGAAAAGGCCGGCGGCGTCCTGTCCGGCCCGCCCCAATCCGCCCTTGATCCAGTCCACCCGCCCCGACCCGAAGCCCCTGCCCGACGCTCCGGCGAGCGATCGTCCGTCGCTGGCTGCCTGGCATGCGGGATGGGCGGTAGCGGCGGCCCTGCTGGCGCTGGGCGGACGATGGATCGGCGGCATCGACGGCCCGCTGTTTTACGGCGTCCTCGCCATGGTCGTGCCGGGCCTGAGCGGCTTGGGTCTCTTGCGGCGGGACGGCCCGGACGAGCGGATGGTTCTGCTTGCCATCTGGGGCCTGGCGGTCCTGCTGGCGGCGGCGCTTTCGGGCGGCCTGACCGGCCCGCTCAGCGGCTTTGTCTTTCTTCCGCTGGCGGCCGGGATCGCCCTCGGCGGGCCCCGACCCGTGCAGGCGGGGGCCTTTGCCGTCGGCGTCGCGGCTCTGGCGGGCATGCTTTCGGCCTGGGTCAATCCGGGGCCCCACCTTCCCACTCTGGCGGCCATTTCCGCCCTGCTGACCGCGGCCGCCGCTGCCCTCGCCGTGCGCCTGTCGTGGCGACAGCGGGAAGCGCGCCTGACGGCGGCCGAGGCCGAGACCTCCCGCGTCGAAACCCTGCTCGCCGCCCAGCCCGGATTGACCCTGGTGCTCGAACCGTCTGGCCGCGTTCTGGCCGCCTATGGCGCCCCGCCGGTCTCGCTGCCGGTCGATCCCCTGTTCGAGAGTGGACTGGTGGCGGCGGTCCACGCCCCCGACCGGCCCCGGCTGCTGGACGCCATCGAGCGCGCCATGAAGGGCCACGACGGCGCCGCCCTGTTCGCGCCCCGCATGGCGCTGGACCGGCGGGTGCAGCTGATCGTGCGGCGGCTGGACGACCCCTCCGGTCCTCGCCTGATCGCCCAGGTCTTTGACGCCACCGCCCAGTACGCCCGCGAACTGGGGCTCGAGATCGCCCGCACCGAGGCCGAGAGCCGCGAGGCCGGCAAGACCCGCTTCCTGGCCAATATGAGCCATGAACTGCGCACGCCCCTGAACGCCGTGCTCGGCTTCTCGGACATCATGCGCCAGCGCATCTTCGGACCCCTGCCCGACCGCTACGGCGAATACGCCGAAAACATCCACCAGGCCGGCGGGCACCTGCTCGATCTGATCAACGACGTGCTGGACGTCACCAAGATCGAGGCCGAACGATACGCCCTGACGCTGGAGAGGTTCGACGCGCGTGAAGTCGTGTCGGCAGCCATGGCCCTCGTCCGCGTCAACGCCGACGACAAGGGCGTCAGCCTGTCCAGCGTCCTGCCCGCCGACCCGGTCGAGGTTTCGGCCGACAAGCGCGCCCTGAAACAGATCGCCCTGAACCTGCTGTCGAATGCGGTGAAATTCACTCCGAAGGGCGGGTCGATCACGGTCACGGTCGAGGCCATCGGCCCCTATCTGGAGGTCGTGGTCGCCGACACCGGCGTCGGCATCGCGCCCGAGGACGTGCGTCGTCTTGGCCGGCCCTTCGAACAGGCGGGCGAGATGGAGCAGCGGCGTCAGGGCACCGGTCTGGGCCTGTCGCTGGTTCGCGCCTTCGCCGAACTGCACGGCGGCCGCATGAGCATCGACTCGACCCTCGGCGAGGGCACGGCGGTGACGGTGCGCCTGCCTGTGGCCCTGATCGCCCGCGCGCCCGCTCCGGAGGGCGGGGCCGAGATCATCCAGATGCCGATGAAGGGCGGGGGCTGACGCGTCGCTGACGCGCCCTACAGCATGCCCATGGCCAGAAACGCCCGGCCGGCCGTGAAGTCGCCCGCCTCGAACTTCGCCGTCGCGACGCTGCCGTCACGGAAATGGAATTCGATGGCGAAGGTCTCGCGGGGGTCCAGCCGCTCGAGGGCGGCGGCGGTCGCGGCGGGGAAGCGCCAGGCCTCTCCGGTGCGGCGTTCCTCGGCCAGCAGGGTCGGATCAGCGGCGCTGACGCCCGTGGCCCAGAGGCTTGCGCGGGCCGAGACCGGAACCAGACCGTCGCCAGCCAGCCAGGGACGCGAAACCCGGACCGGGTCGCGCAGCACGATGCGCGCCGCATAGGGACGCGAGCGACCGACGAAGCTGACCACCGCGGTCAGCCCCGGCGCATCGCCCTTGCCCGCATAACCGAAGGCGACCGGCGAGGCGCCGACCACGGACATCTGCTGCAGCCGCCAGTTGGCGTCGGCCGAGCTGACGCGGTTCGCGACCCACGAACGGCGAGCGCCGGGAAAGACCATGCGCGGCGTGCGCAGCCAGCCCGCAAAGGCGCCGTCGACACGCGCGCGAACGGTGGCCAGCTGCGGATCGGCGCACGATACGGTCGCGGCGCGCGCACGGGCCCGACCTGCGGCGGCGACAAGTTCGGATTCGGCTGCGCCCGAGCGCAGGGCGGCCCCACGCGCCTGGGCCGTGGCCGCGGTCAGGGCCGCCTCGATCTGAGGTGCGAAGAGATTGCAGCGGGCGTCCGCGGCGACCACGAAAGCGCGCTCATAATAGGTGTCAGCGGCCCCGGCCCACGCAAGGTTCGGCGCCGCCAGCACAGCGACAGCCGCCAGGGCGGCTTTGGTCTTCGCGGCGGTCTGGCCTATCGTCATGAGACCGCACCATACACATCACGCGTTCCGGTCCGGTTTCCGAGCAGGGTTATCGAAATGCTTCTATCGAGCGACCTGTGGGTCTCGGCCCTGATCCGCCGCGCCGAGCTGGGCGGGGCCTTCGCCACGGTCGCGCGCAAAGGCGACGCCCGCGCCGGCACCGTCATCGTCAAGGCCTTCGACACTTCCAGCCGCCGCGCCCGACTCTATAGTGAGGCTTTCGGACCCGACGGCGAACGACTGTGGATGCAGCCGGTCGAGAGCGAGTTCGAGAGCGAGCTCGACGCCTATATCCAGCGCCAGATCGGCTACGACCCGGATCTCTGGGTCGTCGAGATCGAGGACCGCGAGGGGCGGCACTTTATAACGGAGAAGGTGGCGGGCGGCGGCGAGTGATTAGTGGTTAGTGGTTGGCTGCATCCCTGACGGCGGAAGGGCGGCGCAACTCGCGCCTCGCCCCGACTGGCGGCCAACCACTAACCACTGGTCACCAGCCACTCAGCCCAGTGCGAAATCCTTAACTGCGTTCGCACACGGAACCTCAAGCGGAGCCGCCTATGGTCAGCTTCAACGGGCCGCAATGAGCCCGGAGCGATGGTGGGTGTTGTCGATGCTGTTTCTTCTCAACGACGTGGTGTTCGATCTGGACGAGGCCAGCCCGGTCACGCCCGGCGACGCGCGCCGCTTTGAGAGCCTCGAGCTCGACTATGTACTGGAACTCGGTTGCGAACTGTTTGCCGAGGACCCGCTGATGCACCTCAATGACCCGCAGCGCGCGCGCCGTCTGGCCTGGCTGATCCACGACCGGTCCCCGGAAGTGAACGCAGCCCTGTTCGCCGCCCCTGCCGCGGGCTGCGATCCGACCCTAGTCGAGCCGCAGTTCTGCGCCCTGCCCGACGCCATCATGCGCCAGCTGAAGGCCCGCGCCGCCAGGGGCCAGCTCAACGCCCTCGCCGCCGACCGCGCGGTCTGGATGCGCATGGCCGCCTGACGGCGCTCACAACCTTGGACAGTGCCCCGCCGCCCGGTTAGGGTGAGCCGGCTGGTCCGGGGGAGTGTGCAGCCATGAGACTATCCGACATCGGCCGCTGGTTCGGGACGGCCCTCCTCGCCCTGACGCTCCTCTCCGCCACACCCGCGAGGGCCGAATGGCTGAAGGCCGAGAGCGAGCGTTTCATCGTCTATGGCGACGGCAACGCTCGTGAACTGATCACCTTCACGCGGAAGCTCGAGACCTTCGACCGGGTGTTGCGCACCCTGATGGGGCTGGACGCGACGGTCGCGCCGCCCCGCAAGCTGCCGATCTACCTGGTCGACCCTCGAGGATTACGGCGTGTGAACCCGAACGCCGGGGAGAACGTCGCCGGATTCTATGCGGCGCGGGACGAAGACATCTTCGCCGTCGCCTTGCGCGGCGGCATGGGCGACGACGTGCTTCTGCACGAGTACGCCCACCACTTCATGATGCAGAATTTCGCCTCGACCTACCCGGCATGGTTTGTCGAAGGCTTCGCCGAATACTTCATGACCGTCGACATCCGGGACGACCGGATTCAGGTCGGAAAATACAACGATATCCGGGGCTCCTGGCTCCGGGGATCCAGCTGGCTCCCGATGAACGACCTGCTGGCCAAGCGATCAGGGCAGGCTCGGCGCAACAACGAAACCTACTATCCGCTGGCCTGGCTGCTCACCCACTGGTTCATGGGCAACGACGAACGCCGGGTCCAGCTGAACGCCTATCTGCAAGACGTCGGCGCTGGAGGCGACCCCATCGAGGCGATGCCGCGCGCGACCGGCATTTCCAACGCCCAGCTGCGCCAGACCCTGCGCCGTTACATGAGCGCGATTCCGTATTTCGAGATCGCCAACAACTTTCCCCGGGCCGAGGTTGCGGTAACGCCCCTGCCGGCCTCGGCCAATGACTTCCTCCTCATGAATCTGCGCCTGACCGGTGTTCCGACCGAACACAGCGAAGCCACCCTGCGGGAGGTCCGTCGCCTGGCTGCCCGACATGCCGACGATCCGGATGCAATGGTCGCTCTGGGCCATGCTGAAATTCATCTCGGTGACCGCGACGCCGGAGAGGCGGTCCTTCGGCGGCTGATCGCGGCCCACCCGGACCATGTGGTCGGCCTTCAATATCTCGCGACGTCCCTGCTCGAACGCGCCGCTGAGGACGAGGAGCGGGCGGCCGCCTTGCGGACAGAAGCACGCACCCTGCTGGCGCGGGCATTCCGTCTCGACGACGCCAACTACCGTACCTTCATGTTGCTGGCCCAGTCACGGCAGGGCGCGCCCGGCTACCCCAATGACAACGACATCGTAACGCGCGAACTGGTTCTCCAACTGGCGCCGCAACTCCCACGGGCGCGAGCCGAGATGGCGGAAACCTATCTCGCCGCGGGTCGCCGCGAGGATGCGATCCGGATTATCGAGCCGCTCGCCAACAGCCCACATGGCGGCGCGGCTGCGGAAGCCGCCCAGGCGATCCTCGACCGCGCCCGCGGACTGACCGAGGAACAGGCCCGCGCCGAGGAGGCCGCCGCGGAGTCCGTGTCGGAGGAAGAAGACGCCGACGAGGACGAGTCGCCGTGAGGCCTGGACCAGCAGGGTCAAACACCAGTTGCACCACCGTCGCGCCGGGCACGATGTGGAGGTCCGGGCTCGACAGGATTGACGTCCCGCACAGGTTGTCCGACCCTGCGGTCGCCACGCAGTTTGGGGAGGCCGGGCCATGAACGTCATAAAGCTTCTGGCCGCCGTCGTCATGGCCGCAGCCGTCTTCGTCGCCGGACCGGCCCGCGCGGAGTGGCGCAAGGCGGAGACCGAGCACTTCATCATCTACGGCGACGTCTCCGAGCGCGTCCTGCGCACCTACGCCACCAAGATCGAACGTTTCGACGCGCTTCTGCGGACCTATTATCCGATTGAGAGCGACGTCCAGATTCCGAAGCTGGAAATCTATCTGGCGGACGGGGCGCGCGACATGCGCCGCATTCTTCCGGGCGGTTCGGAGAACATCGCCGGCTTCTACTCCGCCGACGCGGGTCGCATCTACACGGTGACCAACATCTCGAACCCGGAGGCGCTGAGCACCCTGTTCCACGAGTACGCCCACCATTTCATGTTCCAGATGTCGGCCGAAGCCTATCCGTCCTGGTTCGTGGAGGGCTTCGCCGAATACTATTCCACCGTCGTCCTGGAACCGGAAAAGATCGAGGTTGGACGGGAAGATCCGGGGCGAATGATGCTGTTCACGCAGCTGGGGACCAACGAATGGGCGCCCCTGGCCGACGTGCTGCAATGGCGGATCAGTCGATCCGGGCGAGCCCGCGTGTTCGACTACTACGCCCAGTCATGGGCGCTCACCCACTATCTGATGAGCGCGCCCGAACGGCAGAGGATGTTGAGCCAGTATCTCAACGCGGTGATACGGGGAGCGGACCCGGTCGTGGCGATGGAGACGGCGACCGGGCGCACCTCGATCGAACTCCAGAACGACTTTCGCCGCTACTTTCGGGGGCGCATCACCTATTTCACGCCGCAGATCGAGATACCCATGCCCGAGGTCGCGATTTCGACCCTGGCCGCGGATGAAGGCGCCCTGGTCTGGTATGACCTTCGTCTGGACGACACCCCCCTGGTCGTCCCGACCGACAACGACCCCGATGATCCGCGCTCGGAGGGGGTAAGGGCCGAGATGGCCCGCGACGCGGCCCGATATCGCGCTGAACTGATCACCGAGGCCCTCGCCGCGGCGGCGCGGCGGCCGGGCCAACGCATGGCCATGCTGGTCGCCGCCCGGGCGCATCGGTTGAACGGCGACCCGGCGGCGGGTCTGGCGGCGCTGGAACCGCTCCTGTCGGACACGTCCACGGACGCGGACGCACTGCGCATCGCCGCCGCGCTCCTGATGGACCAGGTCAGGGCGGAGCCGGACTCCGAAAGCGCCCCGTCCCGGCGACGCCTCGCCATGTCCTATCTGGGCCAGGCCATGGAACACAGGCCGCTGGACTTCCGCATCTATCTCGGCCTGAACGACACGCGGCGCGGGCAGTCCGCCTATCCCACCGCCAACGACATATCGACCCTGGAGGTCGCCACCGCCCTCGCCCCACAAGCCGACGAGAACCGGCTCAGGCTGGCCGAGGCCTATATGGCCAGGTCTCTTTGGAGTGAGGCGAAGACGATGCTCGATCCGGTCGCCAACGCGCCCCACCCCGGCGCCGACCGCGTCCGCGCCCGATCCATGCTCGCCGCCATCGCGTCAGCGACCGGAGCCGTTGCGGACGTCGACCCGGAGCCCGTGGCCCAGGGGTTGTCCGTCGGCGGGTGACTTTCGGCGGCGTCCGCGCTAACTCGCGCGGCCGCACGGAATGAACATGTCGAAACTTCCTCTCGAACAGGAGGCCCTGCGCCGCAGGACCTTCGCCATCATCGCCCACCCGGACGCGGGCAAGACCACCCTGACCGAGCACATCCTGCTGGCCGGCGGTGCCATCCGCGCGGCCGGCGCCGTGCGCGCGCGCGGCGAGAACCGGCGCACCCAGTCCGACTGGATGAAGATCGAGAAGGAGCGCGGCATCTCTGTCTCCGCCTCGGTCATGACCTTCGAGCACGACGGCAAGATGTTCAACCTGCTCGACACCCCCGGGCACGAGGATTTCTCGGAAGACACCTATCGGACCCTGACCGCCGCCGACTGCGCCATCATGGTGCTGGACGCCGCCAAGGGCATCGAGCCGCAGACGCTGAAGCTGTTCGAGGTCTGCCGCCTGCGCGACATCCCGATCATCACCTTCATCAACAAGCTGGACCGCGAGGCCCAGGACCCGATGGCCCTGCTGGACGAGATCGCCAGCCGGCTGCAGCTGGACCCCGCCCCCATCTGGTGGCCGGCCCAGAGCGGCAACCGCCTGCGCGGCATGGTCGAGATGGGCACGGGCCGCTTCCAGCCCTACGCCCGCAAGCCCGCCGGTTCGGCCGAGGACGTGCCTCACCCCGACGCCCTGCCGCTGGCCGAGGCGGCGCAGTATTTCGAGGCCGGCGAGCACGAGGCGCTGCTGGAGGCGCAGGAACTGGTCGAGGGCGGCTATCCGGCCTTCGACCGCCAGTCCTTCCTCGAGGGCCATATGACGCCGGTGCTGTGGGGCTCGGCCCTTCGCCATTTCGGCATCGACGAACTGCTGGCCGCCATCGGCGAATGGGCCCCGCCGCCCAAGGTGATGAAGGCGCACAAGGCCGCCCCCGCCGGAACCCGCAACGCCGCCGAGCCGGTCGCGACCACCGTCGAACCCGGCGCGGCCGAGGTCACCGGCTTCGTCTTCAAGGTCCAGGCGAACATGGACCCCAACCACCGCGACCGCATCGCCATGTTCCGCATGGCCTCCGGCAAATTTCAGCGCGGCATGAAGCTGAAGGTCCAGAACACCGGCAAACAGCTGAGCGTCAACGCGCCGATCATGTTCTTCGCCAGCGACCGCGAACTGGCCGAGGACGCCTACGCCGGCGACGTCATTGGCATCCCCAACCACGGCGTCCTGCGCGTCGGCGACAGCCTGTCCGAGAGCGGCCTGATCCGCTTCGCCGGCCTGCCGAATTTCGCGCCGGAAATCCTCCAGCGCGTACGCGTCAAGGATCCGCTCAAGGCCAAACACCTGAAGAAGGCGCTGGACGGCCTGGCCGAGGAGGGCGTGACCCAGCTGTTCCGGCCCGAGATGGGCAGTGACTTCATCGTCGGCGCCGTCGGCCAGCTGCAGTTCGAGGTCATGGCCGACCGCCTGGGCGAGGAATACGGGCTGGAGGTCATCTTCGAGCCGTCGCCCTGGGCCGAGGCCCGCTGGATCGGCGGGACCAAGGCGGACCTCGAGGACTTCATGGCCAAATACCGCGGCCAGATGGCCCGCGACATCGACGACGACCCGGTCTTCCTCGCCAAGTCCAGCTGGGAGACCGGCTATGTGATGGAGCGTTTCCCGCTGGTCGCCTTCACGAAGACGAAGGAGCGGGGGTAGGCGGCACTCTTGTCCGGCTATGCCGGGTCGAACGTGAACCGCATACCGAACCTCCGCCGCGGCGTCGCGTTTGCTAGTCATCACCCAAGGGACGCGTATTGGTCCCGAAGCGGGACGACCGGAGCGCCAGCCCCCATGTTCGAATTTGGCCGGGACTTGAGAAAGCTGTTCGAAAAGGCGCGCGAGAGCGAGGATCTCGGCTGGCTGGAGCTGGTCGGGGCGGACCTGGTCGCGACCGAGGCACAGTCGCTTTGCACCGAAGCCGGGCGCGTGTCCTGCGCCCACCCCTTTGACAGCTGGATGCGGGCCTCGGCCCTCTGGCGCGAACACGCCCGACGCACCGGCAGCCGGACCAGCCTGGACAGGGCGGCGGGGGCCGCTTCGGACGCCGCGCGCCACACAACCACCCCCGACCAGACCGCGGCCGCGGCGATTGAGTCCGGCGAGATTCACCTGTTGCGGTTCGACCTGTTCGGCGGCCCTGAAAAGCTGACGGCGGCGCTGGCGGATGTGCAGGCGCTGACGGCCGACCGTCCCGCGACGCGTTCCGCCGCCGCAGCGCTGCACGCCCGGCTGACGGCGCGACGGGCGCGGCTGTCCGGCGAGCCGGCGGCCATGCTGGACGCGGCCGCCCTGCTGGATGCGGCCCTGCACGGGGCCAGAGCCCTGCCGGCGACGATCGGCGATGACCTGAGACTGGACCGCGCGGCGCTGGGGCTGGAAGCCGGTGTGGCGCGGCGCGACGGACGACTGCTGGATCAGGCCGGGCGCGACCTGCGGGTCCTGGTCGAATCTGCCTCGCCGGACTACCGGCCCCTGACCCGGGCCCGCGCCCTCGCCCTCGCCGGCGCAGGCCTGATGGCGCTGGCCCGGCTGGCGAAGGACGAGGCCGCCACCGCCCAGGGCCAGGCCCTGTTCGCCGCCGCCGCCGACCAGTTCACGCCCGACCACAGCCCCCTGGACTGGGTGGCCGTGCAGCTCGCCCCCGGTGACGCCGACACGCCTCTGGCGCGGTTGATCCAGGCCGAAGCCCTGACCCGTGAACCGGGCCTGATCCTCGGCGCGCTCGCCCGCGAACGGCGGCTGGCGGCCGAGACGGCCCTCGCCGAGGCCATGGGCGATGTCGAGAGCCTGACCGGGCTCGAGGCGGTCGTCCGGCGCGGTCTGGCCGCTTCCGCCGGCGCCCAGCCGCTGGAATGGGTCGCCGACCAGATCGGCATGGCGCATCTGGCCCTGGCCAAGGCGCGCCTGACGACGACCGAACCCCGCGCCGTCGGCATGATGCTGGCCGAGGCCATCGAGACCGCCCGCGAATGGGGCGCTCCGGCTCTGGTTCAGCGCGCGGCGCTGCTGCAGGTGCGGGCGGCCGCGGCCTAGCCGCCCAACGCCACGAACCCGCCGTTGCCGAATCCCGGCTTGCCGTAGCGCAACGGCTGGCCGTCTTCGGCCATGACGCGGCCGCCGGCGGCTTCCAGCACCGCCTGCCCTGCCGCTGTGTCCCATTCCGAGGTCGGGCCGGTGCGCGGATAGGCGTCGAACCGGCCCTCGGCGATCAGGCAGAATTTCAGCGACGAATCCATGCCCTGCCACTGGACGCAACCGTGGCGCGAGGCCAGCCGTTCGGCCTCGACGTCGTTCATGGAGTGGCTCATCACCGCCAGGGGCGAGGCGGGCCGGTTGCGCACCTTGATGGCCTGCCACACCTCGCCGAACCGGCGGCGAAACGCGCCGGCGCCCGGCGCCCCGCTGCGCCATGTCGTGGCGGTCGCGGGCGCCGTCACCACCCCGGCGACCGGCGATCCCTTGTGAATCAGCGCGATGTTGACGGTGAAGGCTTCCCGCCCCTCGACGAAGCCGCGGGTGCCGTCCAGCGGGTCGATCAGCCAGAACCAGTCATTGGCCGAAGCCGGCGCGCCGTCGGCGGCGACAGCCTCCTCGGCTACGGTCTGGATCCCGGGATACAGGGTCGCCAGCCGCGTCAGGATCAGGGCCTCGGCCTCCTGATCGGCGCGGGTCACGGGGCTGTCATCGGCCTTGGTCTCGGCCACGACCCCGTTGCGCCACCAAGGCAGGATGACCCGCGCGGCGTCCTCTGCGAGGTCGGCCAGGGCCTCGCTCAGTGCGCCGGACGCGAGGTCGGCGATCAGTCGTTTACTCATGCCGCCCGATTAGAGCATCGGACCGGTTTCGCGAACCGGCAAATCAGGTCAGCGTCCGGCCAGTTTCCGACTGTTGCGCGCAAGGCCCGATGACCGACACAGCACCCGCCTCACCCCTTCCCGACGGCCAGGCGCTTCCTGATGGCCAGGCTTTGGCCGCCCTGATCGCCGGCAAGCTGTGCCACGACTTCATCAGCCCGGCCGGCGCGATCAGTTCGGGCCTCGACCTGCTGAAAGACCCCACCGCCCAGGACATGCGCGACGACGCCATGGGACTGATCGAGGCCAGTGCGAAGAAGATGGTGGCCCTGGTCGCCTTCGCCCGCGTGGCCTTCGGCGCCGCGACCTCGTCCGAGCGGTTTTCGGGCGCCGAGCTGGGCGAACTGGTCTCCGGCCTGACCGAGGGCGGACGGGCCACGCTGGAATGGTCTGTCGCGGACACGAGTTATTCCAAGGCCCAGTCGCGGGCGCTGGTGAACCTGGCCTGGCTGACCATGGCCGCCCTGCCGTCCGGCGGCGTGGCGACCATTGTGACGCGAACCGACGGCGCCGGTCTGATCATCGAGGGCCGCGCCGAGGGCGCGCGCGCCCGCCTGAAAGGCGAGGCCGTGGCCGGACTGGCGGGTCAGCCGCTGACCGAGGGCCTGCCCGGCCAATGGATCCAGCCCTACTGGCTCTGGCTGACTGCCCATGATGCCGGCGGGTCGCTGGATGTGCAGGCCGAGGAGGGGCGCGTCGTGCTGACCGCCCACATGCCTAACTGACGCTTAAGCCGGTTTCCCAAGGAGTCATTAACCGGCTCAGGCCGATGATAGGGCTCATGTACACGCGGGCGTTGTGCGCCTCTGATTTGGAACCCTGACCTTGACCCCCAGAACCTGTCTGATCGTCGACGACAGCCGGATCATCCGGAAGGTCGCCCGCCGTATCGTCGAAGGGCTCGGCTTCGAGGTCGATGAGGCGGCGGACGGCTCCGAAGCCCTTGCCTTCTGCGGCGGGGTGATCCCGGAGGTCATCCTGCTCGACTGGTCGATGCCGGTCATGGACGGCATGACCTTCCTGCGCCGTCTGCGCGCCCTGCCCGGCGGCCTGGCGCCCAAGGTGCTGTTCTGTACCATCGAGACCCGCGCCGAACGTATCGCCGAAGCCCTGTCGGCCGGCGCCGACGACTATGTGATGAAGCCGTTCGACGGCGAGATCCTGACCTCGAAATTCGCTGAAGTGGGGGCCGTCTGACCCCATGAGCCCCGACGACTTCGATCGCCTGCAGTCACTGATGGTCTCGCGCGCGGGCTTTCGGCTGACGCGCGACCGGATGAAACTGGCCGAGCACCGGCTGGGGCCGGTCGCCCGGCGCGAGGGGTTCGAGACCGTCGATGCCATGCTGGGTTCGCTGTGGGCCAAGCCCGTCGCCAGCCTGGGCTGGGCCGTGATCGAAGCCCTGCTGAATCCCGAGACCTGGTTCCGGCGCGACCGCGTCAGCTTCGACACCTTCGGCAAGGAACTTCTGCCCGCCCTCGGCAAGGCCCGCGGCGGCCAGCCGGTCAAGATCTGGTCCGCCGGCTGTTCGACCGGCCAGGAGGCCTGGTCCCTGGCCATCGCCGCCCGGGAAGCCGGCGTCGCCGTCGAGATCGTCGCCACCGACCTGTCGCAGCGTGCGCTGGAGAAGGCCCGTTCGGGCGCCTACACCGGCTTCGAAATCCAGCGCGGCCTCAAGGCCGAGACCATGCTGCGCCATTTCGACCAGGCCGAAGACGCCTGGATCGCCAATGCCGAGCTGCGCGCCATGGTCCATTTCGCCCGCGCCAACCTCATCGACGCCCCGACCGACGCCCACCGGTTCGACATCATCTTCTGCCGCCACGTCCTCGGCGACGCCGACCCGGCCCGGCGCGGCGAGATGTTCGACAACCTCGAACGACGGCTGGTCGATGACGGCTGCCTGTTCCTCGGTCCCGACGAGCAGCCTGAGGGCGACAGCATCGCCTTCCGCCCCGTCGCCGGCCGCAAGGGTCTTTTCGTCAAATCCCCGACGGCGCTGAGACGGGTGGCCTGAGGCGCGAGCCCGCTGTTCGCAACGGCGCTGCGCTCAACTCTACGTACGATTGTCGACACAGCAACGAACCAGAGGTTTCGCGGTTTATACGCAGGAACCGCCTGGGGAGGCCTGATTGATTGTGCGTCGCTACAAGGGCCGGGGTCGAACGGCCCGGACAGAGCAACCGCGCCAGGGGCGTGGCTGGATCTATCGCCTGTTCATGGCGTGGTTCGCAAAGGGGCGGCGCGTCCGGCTCTAGCCGGGCCGCTGACCAACCTCCATGGCGCCAAGGAAGATCGTCCTCGATGCCGCGACGGTAACGCGGCTGATCGAAGTCCGGCACGCGATGCCGCGTGGGCTGTCTGTGTCGCGCTATCTGCTCGCCCGGGCCGGTGAGAGCGAACCAGACAGGTTCACGACCCTGCGCAAGGCTCGCGCCGCCTTTCAGGAGCAGATCGCCGGACTCCGATGCAGCGACCCTGCGGGGACACAAGACGCGTGAGAGCCAGAAAATCCGAACTTCCGTTCCCTGCGCGGGTCGCCCGCGTCTGGGGCGGCCTTAATGAGATCGTGCAGGCCGAAGGTGACGCTGACGTCGCGCTAGCGGCATTCTTTCAGGTCACTCTGGAGCAACTCGCAGCATGGCGCGCCGCGGAGGGCCGTCATCGCTGCCCCGGCGTCACTTCGCGAGGGCACAACTGTCGGAACCATGCCTCGGCGGTTGTCGACTACGATCCGCGCGCCTGGGTCGCTCGAGACCCGGAATTCTGCAAGGCTCATTTGAACTCCCAGCCAGAGCCGGCGGCAGCGCGCCCGGCGCCGCCCGCACCCGCGCCGCACACCTCCGGCCGAAACGCTGCGGCCGAGGATGACGTGAGCGTCAACGCCCGCTAGCCTGCCGCTTCATCGGGGAGGATGACACATGCGGTTGCTCTGGCTGGTCGGGTCGTTGGCGCTCGCGCTGCTGATCGCGGTGCTGACCTTGCAGGTCCCCGCGCCCGCCGGGGCCGACGCCCCGGCCACGGCCTTCTCAGCGGAACGGGCCATGGTCGATGTCCGCGAGATCGCGCAGAGGCCGCACCCCGTCGGCTCGGCCGACCATGCCCGGGTCGGGGCCGTGCTGCTGCAGCGGATGGCGGCGCTCGGCCTGCAGACCTCCACCCAGACCGGCGCCCTGTCGCCGGCGGCCGTGCGGCGGCTCGAGCGTGAAGGCGGCTCCGCCACGGGAGTCGAACTGACCAACCTCATCGGCGTCCTGCCCGGGCGCGACCCCCGCCTGCCCGCCGTCGCCCTGATGGCCCACTATGACACCGTGCCGGACTCCGCCGGCGCAGCCGACGACAGCGCCGGGGTCGCGGCCATCCTTGAGGCCGTGCGCGCCATCCGCGCCCGCGGCCCGGCCGACCGGACGCTGGTGGTCATCCTGACCGACGGCGAGGAACTCAATCTCGACGGCGCCCGCGCCTTCTGGGGCGGCCACCCTTTACGCGACCGCATCGGCGCCGTGGTCAATCTGGAGGCGCGCGGCGGCGGCGGCCGGGCCATGATGTTCGAGACCGGCCGCGGCAATGCCGAAACCATCGCCCTGTTCGCCCGCGCCGGCGCGCGCGCGACCGGCGGTGTCTCGTCCAATTCTCTGGCGGTGTTCGTCTATGAGGCCATGCCCAACGGCACCGACTTCACCATTCCCAAGGACCGCGGCGTCCAGGGCGTCAATCTCGCCTTCATCGGCCGCCCGGAGCAGTATCACGCCCCCGTCTCGACGCCCGACGCGCTCGATCAGGGCAGCGTCCAGCATATTGGCTCGCAGGCGCTCGAGACGGCCGACGCGCTCTTGCGCGCGCCCGCCCTGCCCGCCGCCACCGCCAATATCGTCTACGCAGACCTGTTCGGCCGGGTCGTCGTTGGCCATGCGCCGGTCATGGGATGGGGCCTGCTGGGCCTCGCCTTCCTCGGCCTCGGCGTCGCTGTCTGGCGCGCGCGGTCCCATGCCGGCCTGACCTTCGCCGACGCCGGGCGAGGCGCCGTCGACGGTCTGTGGTTCCTGTCGACAGGCCTCGTCCTGACCCAGCTTGTGCGCCTTCTGGCCGGTCCCTTGTCAGGCCGCGCCGAGAGCGCCGACGCCTACTACACCCTGCTGGCCCGGCTGCCGTGGATGGAGGCCGGCGCGGCCCTGACCGTGCTGGCCGTGGCGCTGGCCCTGTTCGGCGGACGCACACGGCTCGACCGTCGCATCGTCGGGGGCGTAATCGCCGTCGCGGCCGTCGTCGCCCTGGTCCTCGGCGGACTGAACACGATCGTCATCGGCGCCGCCGTCATCGCTGTCGGACTGTCGCTCTTCCCCGGCCTCGCCGCCCGCTCGACCTGGGGCGGCTGGACGGGCCTGATCGGCCTGATCCTGATCTTCGCCACTGCAGCCCAGACCCTCGCGCCCGAGGCCGCCTTCCTGTTCGTCTGGACCGGACTGCTGGCGGCGGTCGCCGCCGCCCTCGCCGCCGTCCTCGACCCCGGCCTGACCCGCCCCGGCTCCCTCGCCCCGGTCGCCGTCGCCGCCGTGCTGGGCGGCGGATGGATCATGGCGCAGGCCCACGGCGTCTTCCTCGGCGTCGGCATGGACATGCCCGGCGTCCTGGTCCTGCTCGGACTGCTGGTGCTGATGCTGGTGCGGCCGCTCAGCACGGAGCAGGGTCTGTCCCGGCCCCTTCTGATCGCGGCGGCGGCCGCCCTGATCCTCGGCACCGGCCTGTCGGTCGCGGCCCAGGTTCTGGAACCGATGGTCTCGGCGACCACGGCCTGACCATGACCGCCCCATCCCTCTGGCTCGAGGACCTCCACGTCGGTCAGACCTTCGTCAGCGCCCCCGTCACGATCACTACCGAGGCGATCAAGGCCTTCGCCGCCGAATTCGACCCCCAGCCCTTTCACCTCGACGAGGACGCCGCCCGCGAGACCCTGTTCGAGGGCCTCGCCGCCAGCGGCTGGCATACCGCCGCCCTGACCATGCGGATGATGGTCCAGTGCTTCCCGCTGGTCGGCGGCCTGGTCGGAGCCGGTGGCGAGACCACCTGGCCGCGCCCGACCCGGCCGGGCGACGCCCTGACTCTCACCGTCGAGGTGCTGGAGATCCTGCCGTCCCGGTCTCGCCCCAACCGCGGCATGATCCGCACCCGCAGCACGACACGGAACCAGCACGGTGAGGCGGTCCAGATTTCCACCGTCCGCATCGTGGCGTGGCGCCGGCCGGCGTAGGGGCTCGCCGCGCGGCCGGGAGGTTCATCACGAAGGACACGAAGGCAAGGCACGAAGGACACGAAGGGAGCGAGGTCACGTCGAACGGCGGTGGTCTCCTCGTTATCAGATCGCGGCTTCGCCGCATTCAGTTCTCGAAGGCGAGCCCGGTTGTGTCCTCCCCGCAGGTCCCTTCGTGTCCTTTGTGAACTCCTTCGTGCCCTTCGTGATGAACCAGCTCTGCCCGGCGCAAGGGACTCAGCCCCCGTCGGTCCACACCGTCTTGTACAGGTCAAACCGCCGGTCCCGCAGGTTCCGCACCGTCCCCTGCGACTTGGCCCAGGCCAGGTCGGACAGGTCCAGGTCCGCCACCGTCACCGTCTCGACGTTCTCCGACGCCTCGGCCGCCACCCCGTCCCGCGCGAACGGGAAGTCGCACGGCGTCAGGATGCAGGACTGGGCGTACTGGATGTCCATGTTCTCGACGTTCGGCAGATTGCCGACATTGCCGGACAGGATGACGTAGCACTGGTTCTCGATGGCCCGCGCCTGCGAGCAGTAGCGGACCCGCAGATAGCCCTGCCGGTTGTCGGTGCAGAACGGCACGAACAGCAGCCGCGCCCCCTCGTCGACCAGCCGCCGCGCCAGTTCCGGGAACTCGGAGTCATAGCAGATCAGCACCCCGATCGGGCCGCAGTCGGTGGGGATGGCGTGCACCCGGTCGCCGCCCTTGATGTTCCACCAGTGGCGCTCGTTCGGCGTCGGGTGGATCTTCTCCTGCTCGTGCACCGAGCCGTCGCGCAGGAAGACATAGGCGACGTTCTGGATGTCCCCGTCCTCGGTCTGGGTCGGGTGGGAGCCGCCGATGATGTTGATATTGTACTCGACCGCCATCTTGCGCATCGCCTCGACGAAGCGCGGCGTGTAGCGGGTCAGGGCCTCGATAGACTCGACCGGCGTCAGCTTCTTGGACTCCAGCGACAGCAGCTGAAGCGTGAACAGCTCCGGAAACACCACGAAATCCGAGCGATAGTCCGAGGTCACGTCGACGAAATATTCGATGTTGGAGATGAACTCCTCGAAGCTGGCGACCTTGCGGGCCTGCAACTGCACCGTCGCCACCCGCACCGTCTCCTTGACCGCAAAGGCCGCGCCCCGGCCGTGAGTCTCGGTGTAATAGGGATTGCGCCAGACCATGTGCGCCGCATGGCCCATCGAGGCCGTGTCCGAGATGAGATAGTTCTCCAGCACCCCGATCGGCTCGAACCCGCCGCGCATGTGGAAGCCGATCACCGGATCGTTCAGCTTCCTTGCCGTCACCGCATCCAGATATTCGCGCGCGTCCGGATAGGCCGCCTTGCGCCGCGCCAGGCCGGGCATCCGCCCCCCGAAAACGATGCCGCGCAGGTTCTCGGCCTCGCACAGGTCGCGCCGGGCGTCATACAGCCGCTGGCCGATGCGCAGCCGCCGCCGGTCGGGATCGACACACACCTCCATGCCGTAGAACCAGTCCCCGACCGGATCGTGCCGCGCCGCATAGCCGCCGCCGGTGATCTGGGTCCAGGTGTGCGGCGACATGGCCGTCTTCTCGTCGATGCGGAAGCCGGCGGCGTAGCCGACGATCTCATCGGCATATTCGACCACGAACTGGCCGTCGGGGAAGGCGGCGATCTGGCCGCGCAGCATCCCCGGCGTATAGGCCGGCATGTCCTTGTAGACCTTGGCCACAAGGGCGGAGATGGCGTTCACATCCGCCAGTCTGGCGTTGCGGATGGACAGGACGGCGGGCTTGGAAGGTTTTGTCATCCGCCCTGAACGCATGGCGAAGCTTGGGGATCAATCCCTTCTGGTCCGCACACCGCGAGCCGCGGTTCGTCGTTCTTCGGCGACACCCCGTGGAACACCGCTCCAGTTTGCATCTCATGTGGACAGCCAGACCGCCGCAGCCGTGTAGAGAGCGATCCCGAGGGTCAGGTTGAACGGGAAGGTTATCGCCAGCGACGCCGTCACGAAAACGCCGGCGTCCGCTTCGGGGGCCGCCAGCCGCATGGCCGCGGGAACGGCGATGTAGGACGCCGAGCCCGCCAGAATGGTCAGAAGCGCCGCGTTGCCGGCGTCCAGCCCGGCAAGCTGGGCCAGCCCCAGCGCAACGCCTGCCGAGAGCAGGGGAAAGCCGAGGGCGAATCCGATCACGCCCGGCGTCAACTTGCGCCCCCCTTCCATCAACCGCCGGGCGGCGGTCAGGCCGATGTCGAGCAGGAAGAAGCACAGGGCGCCCTGGAACAGTGGCCCGACAAACAGGTCCAGCCGGGTCATGCCGGCCTCGCCGGAGATCAGGCCGACCAGGAAGCTGCCCAGCAGCATCACCGACGCCGCGCCGACAAACACCTCCTTCAGGATCGTCCTCCGGCGCCCCGGTTCGCCACGACCCGCGCCGTTCAGCAGAACAAGGGCCGTCAGGATGGCGGGGGTCTCCATCAGGGCGAGGACGGCGGCCATATACCCTCCCGACGCCAGACCGATGGCGGCGAGGTGCTGCTGTCCGGCGGCGAAGGTCACGACCGAAACGGAGCCGTAGGTCGCCGCCAGCGCGCAGAGGGTCGGACGGTCGAGCCTGCGGACGCGCTTCAGGATGACGAAGGCGATCAGCGGCATCAGGGCGCTGAGTGCGATGCCGATCGCCCCCGCCGCCAGGAAATCCCCGTTGAAGCCCGCCGCGCGCGCCTCCACCCCGCCCTTGAAGCCGATGCAGAGCATCAGATAGAGCGACAGACCCTTGGCGACCGGCTCGGGAATGGCCAGGTCCGAGCGGGCGAAGGCGGCCGCCGCGCCGACGAAGAAGAACAGGATGGCCGGCGACGTCAGAAGCGCCAGGCTGGTGGAAATGTCAGGCATGCGTCAACCGGTCCGCTGAAGGTCGGTCCGAGTGAACTCGACCGGCGCGGGCATCCAGTTTATTGGCGTGATGCAGGCTATAACGGACGCTAATGGCATGGCCGATCGGCTGGTCAATCTGGACATCGACCTGTTGCGGGCCTTCGTGACGGTCGTCGAGACAGGCAGTTTCACCCGCACGGCGGCCATGCTCGGCCGGACCCAGCCGGCCGTCAGCCTGCAGATCCGCCGGCTCGAGGATCAGTTGCGGTCGCCGTTGTTCGATCGGGGCGGCAAGGGCTTCGGCCTGACGACCGAGGGCGCGGCGCTGCTGCCGCAGGCCCGCCGACTGTTGCGGCTGAACGATGAAATCCTCTCGACACTGGGGGACGGGGACCTCGAGGGAGAGGTCCGGTTCGGCGCGCCGGAGGACATTGCGACGATGCATCTGCCCGGGATCCTCGGGGCGTTCGCGCGCAGCCATCCCCGCATCAAGCTGTCGGTGACCTGCGACTACACCGCCAACCTGCTCGACCAGATGTCGCGCGGCATGCTTGATCTGGCGCTGATCAAACGGGAGCCGGTCGGCCCCGAACTGGGCGTGCGGGTCTGGACCGAGCCTCTGGTCTGGGTGGCGCTCGACGCCTCGATCATCGAGGCGTCGCCCTTGCCGCTGATCATCGCCCCTGCCCCCGACATCTATCGAAAGCGGGCCCTGGGCGCGCTCGCGGACGCGGGCATCGCCTTTCGCGCGGCCTTCACCTCGCCCAGTCTCGCCGGTCAGATGGCGGCCCTCCGCGCAGGCCTTGGCGTCGGCGTGCTTCCCGCGGCCATGGCCCCCCGCGACCTTGCGGTGCTGGAGCGGCCGCTGCCGATGCTTGCCGACAGCGAGATCGCCCTGGTTTCCAGCCGGGCCGCCGGTGGGCCGGCGGGCCTCCTTGCGCAGGAGGTCTTGCGGGCGCTGGAACGCGGTCCCATCCCGGCATGACGGGCGCTTATAGGCCGCATCATCACTTCTGATTGGCGGGCGGCCCCCGTCGCAGGCAGTTTGACTCGGCGGCCCGGGCCCCTCTGACGATCACTGTGATCGTGATGTCGGACCGCATCGGGTGCGCTCGATGACGGGTCCGGCTTGTTTGTCCCCTCGAACTGACGGTCTCGCCGTCGAGCGCTCCCCTTGAGAGAAGGAGAGGCTCGATGTCTATCGTGTTGGCGCGCCGGTTGCGGGGATTTCACGCCCTGCTGGAGATGGCGCTGAGGGACGAACGCACGCGGCCGCAGCCGGACGACCGGGCCGTTGCGAGCATCAAGAAGAAGAAGCTCGCGATCAGGGACCGGCTCGTCGCCTTCAACGACCGTCAAGGCCGGTCGACGTCGCGCTGACGTCGACCAACCCGGCGGCGCGCGCTGCCCGTGGCCCCAGATCCCTCAACAAAGCCAACCCGTGATCGCCGCCTGGCCGGCGAGACGAAGGGAGCTCCGATGCCCGCAACGAACCCCGTCCGGCGGCAACGCCGCCCGGTCGATCCTCATGACGTCTGGACCATGGGCGACGTCGCCCAGATGGATGCGGTCGTCGCCGCCTGCGCGCTCGTCGCCCAGGCCGACGGCTGGGTCACCGCCCAGGAACGCAAGCGGATGATCGACCGGATGAGTCAGTCCCCCAGCATTCGCTTCTTCGGGTTGCACGAGGTGACGCTCGGCTTTGAGGCCCTGAACAGGCGGTTTGATCTCGACCTCGAGGACGGTGAGGCTGCGGCGGAAGCGGCGGTCGCGGCTCTCCGGGGTCAATCGGGGCCTTCGCACCTGCTGATCGATACGGCCTGTTCGGTCGCGGAGGCGGACGGCGGCTTCGACGCCGAGGAGCGCCAAACCATTCTGCGCCTCTGCCGGCTGCTGGACCTCGATCCCTCGCGCTATGACCTGATCTCCGGCGAGGAAGAGCGGCAATGAGGATCAGTCCGGTTCCCCTGCCGGTCGCCCAGGGCGTGGCGGTCCGGCACACGCAGACGACATGCCGGGTGGCCGCCCATCAGAGTTCGCCGACAGGCCGCCCCGTCGAGTCCCCGGGCGCGATCATCGACGACACGGCCGCCCGCCGTCCCACCCGGCACACCTTTGACATCCGCGTCTGATCGCCGGACCAAACTGGAACCCTGACTTGATGGATTTTTTGACCCAGGACGTCCTGACCAAGCCGGTTTGGATGTGGGCGACCTTTCTGACGCTCGTCGTCGTCCTTCTCGCGCTCGACCTCGGCGTCCTGCACAAGAAGCACCGCGAGATCGGCGTGCGTGAGAGCCTGCTGATGTCGCTCGGCTATCTGACCCTCGGCCTCGGCTTCGGCGGGTGGGTCTGGTTCAGTCTCGGCCAGCAGGCGGGGATCGAATACCTCACCGGCTTCGTGGTCGAGAAGTCCCTGGCGATCGACAACATCTTCGTCATCGCGATGATCTTCACCTACTTCGCCATTCCGAGGCTCTACCAGCACCGGGTCCTGTTCTGGGGCATCCTGGGCGTCATCGTTCTGCGGGCTGTCATGATCGCCGGCGGCGCGGCCCTGGTGTCGGAGTTCCCCTGGGTGCTCTACATCTTCGCCCTGTTCCTCGTGGCGACCGGGATCAAGATGATCGCCATGTCCGGCAAGACGCATGACCTTGCCGCCAATCCGCTGCTCCGGTTTCTCAAGCGGCGGCTGCGGGTCACCGAACAGCTGCACGGCGAACGTTTCTTCGTACGGTTGCCCCATCCAAAGACGGGGCGGATCGCGACCTTCGCGACGCCGGTCTTCCTCGCCCTGGTTCTGATCGAGGTGGCCGATGTGATCTTCGCGGTCGATTCAGTCCCGGCTATCTTCGCGATCACGACCGATCCCTACATCATCTACACCTCGAACATCTTCGCCATCCTGGGACTCAGGGCGCTGTATTTCGCGCTGGCGGCCATCCTGCCGCGCTTCGCCTATCTCAAATATGCGCTCGCGGTTCTCCTGATCTTCATCGGCTCGAAAATCTTCATCTCCGACCTGCTGGGCTGGGCCAAGTTTCCCGCCGAGCTCTCGCTCGGGATCACTTTTGCGATCCTCGCGACCGGCATTCTCTGGTCGATGTGGCGGACCCGTTCGGCCCCGCCGGGCGCGGCCGCGCCATGAAGCCGGACCCCGACGATCCCTTGGTGCAGGGCTACCGGCGCTTCCGCGCCTCGGTCTGGCCGGGCCAGGCGCAGCGCTATGCCCAACTCGCCCGACGGCGCCAACAGCCGACCACCGCCGTGATCGCCTGTTCCGACGCCCGGGTCGATCCGCAGACGATCTTCGACGCCGAGCCGGGCGAATTGTTCGTCATCCGCAATGTGGCGGGCCTGGTCCCGGAGTATGCGCCCGACGGGGGCTGTCACGGGACCAGCGCGGCCCTCGAATATGCGGTGAAGATCCTCAAGGTCCGACGCATCGTCCTGCTCGGACATGCGCGCTGCGACGGCATTCACGCGATGATCCATGGCCCCCTGCGAAACGCCCCCGACTTCCTGGGGCCGTGGGTGGACATCGCCGAGCCGGTCATGTGGCCCATGCCCGAGCAGGGCTCCGGCGAGGCGTTCGAGGCGGCGATCGAGGACGCCGTGCTGCGTTTGTCCCAGACCAACCTGAGGACGTTTCCGTGGATACGGGACGCGGAAAGGTCCGGTCATCTCTCCCTGACGGCCTGGAAGTTCAGCATCGCTTCGGGCGAACTGACGCCCGGCTAGCCGGGTCCATTGGCGATGATTATCGACCGTATGAGCACATATCATTGGGCAGCGCCGAGCAGCACATTCACTTTCACCAGGCGGGCCGGGCCCCTCTGACGATCTCTGTGATCGTGATGTCGGACCGCATCGGGTGCGCTCGATGCCGGGGCCAAGTCTATCCAGGATCCCCAAGCCCCGGCAAAGAGCGCACCCCTTCGAAAGAGGAGAGGCGCCATGGCGAGCGGACGGCCCGCTCTGGATCAACCGCAGCGGCGTCGAGCGTCGCCAACGGGTCGGCTGAGCCAGAATAAAGTCATGCGTCGCCCTGTGTGGCGCCCAACTCTCCTGTCGTGAGGATCAACAACGGCGATGCGCGATCTTCTCCTTCAGATCGACACCTATCCGGAAGCGACGCCAGCAGAGGCGTTTGATCAGGCGGTGCGGTTCGCAGCCGCGGTGGGCGGCGTGCTGTCTGCGCTCGCCGTAGAGGTCGATATTCAGGCGCCCAAGAACCGGCTGGCCGACTACCTGATCGGTCTCAGCCAAATGGCCCTGGAAGAGGAGCAGAAGAGCCGCCGGTTCTGCGAGATGGCGCTCGAGGCTTTCGCCTCCAGGGCCGAGGTGGCCGGCGTCCTGGGCGAGGTTATTCACGGCAAGGCGGACCTCTACGCGGTCGGGGCGTATGTCGCTGAGCGGTCGCGCACGCGGGATCTCTGTATCGTGCCGGTCGTCGATCAGTTCGACGGTCAGCGCTCCGTCGTCGAGGCCGTTGTTTTCGGGTCCGGTCGTCCGGTCCTGACCTTCCGCCCCGGCGTCGCGGACCTGCCTGTCGGCGGCCTTGGCACGATCGTGCTTGCCTGGGATCACAGCCGAACGGCGGCGCGCGCGATGGCAGATGCCCTGCCTGTCATGCAGACGGCCCGCGAGGTTCGGGTGCTCACTGTGACCAACGAGAAGCCTTCCGCTCACTCCGGCGTGGGGACGGAGGTGGCGCGTCATCTCGCGGCGCACGGCGTCAACGCCGTTGTCGAAGAGGTCGACGCGGGCGGGCGACGCATAGGTATGGTTCTGGAGGAGTTTCTCGCCGCGCACCGCCAGGACCTTCTCGTCATGGGGGCCTATGGCCGATCGCGGGCACGAGAGTTCATTCTGGGCGGGGCGACGGAGCATATGCTGCGCAACCCGAAGGTGCCTCTGCTGCTATCACACTAGGTCCCCTCTATCTCCTGAAGGGGCCGCGCCACTACCACAATCCTCGCACCCAACCCGGACGGCTGTCGGCGAGCAAACCTCTAATGTCGGGGCCCAGGGCAGACGCACCGGGTCCACAGTTCAGGGCCGTATGTCACGGCATGCAGTTCATCTGCCGCCCCCGAGGACCGCCTGCGTCAAAATCGGACGTACGTCCCGCTGCCGTGCAGCGCCGGGCGAAAAGAACATATTGGCAACCAGAACAAACCATGCACATAGTGCCGCTCACAAAGGGAGTGGGTCACGGTCATCGGACCGAAGGCGGGCCTCTCCTCCAGAGTACCCAACGGGAATCATGGCAAGGGAGAGTGGCAAGGTGGCAGCTCAGGCGAATCTGAAATTGGTGACGCGGGACGACGGCGACAAACAGCGGGCCCTGGAGGCGGCGATCGCCCAGATCGATCGCGCCTTCGGCAAGGGCTCGGTCATGAAGCTCGGCAAGAACGGCGTGACCGAAGCCATTCCCTCGGTCTCGACCGGCTCGCTGGGCCTCGACATGGCGCTGGGAATCGGCGGCCTGCCGCGCGGCCGGGTGATCGAGGTGTTCGGGCCGGAAAGCTCGGGCAAGACCACCCTGGCCCTGCACACCGTGGCCGAGATCCAGAAGGCCGGCGGCACCGCCGCCTTCGTCGACGCTGAACACGCGCTGGATCCGGGCTACGCCCAGAAGCTGGGCGTCAACCTCGACGACCTGCTGGTGTCCCAGCCCGACACGGGCGAACAGGCGCTCGAGATCGTCGACACCCTGGTGCGGTCGGGCGCCGTGGACATCGTGGTGGTCGACTCCGTCGCCGCCCTGACGCCGCGCGCCGAGATCGAGGGCGAGATGGGCGACAGCCTGCCCGGCCTGCAGGCCCGCCTGATGAGCCAGGCGCTGCGCAAGCTGACCGCCTCGATCAACAAGTCGCAGTGCATCGTCCTGTTCATCAACCAGATCCGCCACAAGATCGGCGTCATGTACGGCTCGCCGGAGACGACGACGGGCGGCAATGCGCTGAAATTCTACGCCTCGGTCCGCCTCGACATCCGCCGCACCGGCGCGATCAAGGACCGCGACGAGGTCGTCGGCAACACCACCCGGGTCAAGGTCGTCAAGAACAAGGTCGCCCCGCCGTTCCGCGAGGTCATCTTCGACATCATGTACGGCGAGGGCATCTCCAAACTGGGCGAGATCATCGACCTGGGCGTCAAGGCCGGCATCGTCGAGAAATCCGGCAGCTGGTTCTCCTACGACAGCCAGCGGATCGGCCAGGGCCGGGAGAATGTGCGCGCCTTCCTCAAGGCCAATCCGGACATCGCCGACTCGATCGAAAAGGCCGTGCGCGCCTCGACGAACAAGATCGCCGAGGAGCTTCTGGGCACGCCCGAGCCAGATGAGGGCCAGGACCTCGAGGGCTGATCCGACCGCTGTGAACGGTGTGAACGGTTCGGACGGTGTTTTTCTGAATCCAGACCTTCTCCGGCCGGGTCCCGCGACCCGCCTCCGACCCCCGCGGGGCCGGGCCGGACGGAGCGGGCCGTCCGGTCTCCACCCGGACCGGGCGGCCCTTTTTTATCGGCGAAGCGCGCGCGTGAGGGCCGGGCGCACCCGCAGGAAGGCGACATAGGCCCGCTCCAGCAACCCCAGCACCGTCCGGTTTCGCGCTGCCAGACCCAGGGGTCGCAACAGGGGGATGGCGCGCCACATGGCGGCAAAGGCGGCCGCCCCCGAGAGCATCGCCCCGTCCTCCCGCGCATGGAACCGGGCCAGCAGTTCGGCCCGGTCAATCGGGCAACTCCCCTGCCCGTTCGCCACATCGGTAAAGAGGATGGCGCCGCGCCGGTCGAGCCTGCGCATCACGGCGATCTCGCGCCGGCACAGGGGGCAGTCGCCGTCAAACCAGACTTCAAGCGCGGACATGTCGACACCCTACACCCCGGCGGCGCGCGACGCCCGTCCGTGCGGCGATCTGTCCGCCCACGGCCGCCCGGTCCTCCGCGATCACGGGCAGGTGATGCATTGGGGCTGAAACCCCTATATGACGCCCCTTCCCCGTTTCTCCCCTCGACCGAACGCGCACCGCCATGTCCAGCCTCAAACAGATCCGCTCGACCTTCCTCGACTATTTCGCCGCCGACGGGCACGAGAAGGTCCATTCCGCTCCGCTGGTGCCGCAGAACGACCCGACCCTGCTGTTCGTCAACGCCGGCATGGTGCCATTCAAGGACTATTTCACCGGCGCCTCGACCCCGCCCTGGCCCCGCGCCACCAGCTCGCAGAAATGCGTCCGCGCGGGCGGCAAGCACAATGACCTGGACAATGTCGGCTACACCGCCCGGCACCTGACCTTCTTCGAGATGCTGGGGAATTTCTCTTTCGGCGACTATTTCAAGGAACACGCGATCGATCGCGCCTGGAACCTTGTGACGAAGGACTTCGGCCTCGACGCCAAACGCCTGCTGGTCACCGTCTATATCGATGACGATGAGGCGGCGGCGATCTGGAAGAAGGTCACCGGCTTCGGCGACGACAAGATCATCCGCATCGCCGGCTCGGATAATTTCTGGGCCATGGGCGACAATGGTCCTTGTGGTCCGTGCACGGAAATCTTCTGGGACTACGGCGACCACGTCCCCGGCGGCCCTCCCGGATCGCCGGACGAGGACGGCGACCGGTTCGTGGAGATCTGGAACAACGTCTTCATGCAGTTCGAGAAGGAGAACGACGAGATCGTCCGCTCCCTCCCGAAACCGTCCGTCGACACCGGCATGGGGCTGGAGCGGATCGCCTCGGTGCTGCAGGGCAAGAATTCGGTGTTCGACACCGACCTGTTCCAGACCCTGATCGCGGCCTCGGCCGACGCCACCTCGACCGATCCGAACGGCGAAATGGCCGCCAGCCACCGGGTCATCGCCGACCATCTGCGCAGCTCGTCCTTCCTGATTGCCGACGGCGTCACCCCCTCGAACGAAGGCCGCGGCTACGTCCTGCGCCGGATCATGCGCCGCGCCATGCGCCACGCCCACCTGCTCGGCGCCGCCGACCCCCTGATGCACCGGCTGGTGCCGACCCTCGTCTCGGAGATGGGCGAGGCCTTCCCCGAGCTGAAGCGCGCCCAGGCCTTCGTCGAGGACACGCTGAAGCAGGAAGAGATCCGCTTCCGCACCACCCTCGGCCGCGGCATGGGCCTGCTGGAGGACGCCTCGCGCGACCTCGGCGAGGGCGGCGTGCTGTCGGGCCAGACGGCCTTCACCCTCTATGACACCTACGGCTTCCCCCTCGACCTGACCCAGGACGAGGCCCGCCGCCGCGGTTTCACCGTCGACACCGACGCCTTCGACGCCGCCATGAACGAACAGAAGGCCCGCAGCCGCGAGCACTGGACCGGTTCGGGCCAGACCGCCTCGACGGGCGAATGGCTGGCCCTGCGCGACCGTCTCGGCCCCACCGTCTTCACCGGCTATGACGCGGTCGAGGGATCGGGTGAGGTTCTCGCCATCGTGCGCGACGGCGCGTCGGTCGACGACCTGTCTGCCGGCCAGACCGCCGAGGTTCTGTTCGACCAGACCCCCTTCTATGGCGAAGGCGGCGGCCAGGCCGGCGACAAGGGCGAAATCGAATGGACCGACGCCTCGGGCCAGCAGGGTTCGGCCACGGTCCTCGACGTCCAGAAACATGCCGGCGACCTGTTCGCCCACCGTATCGAGGTGACTACAGGCACGCTTGGCATCGGCGCCCGTGCGCAGCTGCGCTCCAGCGCCCAGGCCCGCCTCACCACCCGCGCCAACCACTCGGCCGCCCACCTGCTGCACAAGGCGCTGGCCAATGTCCTCGGTGGCCACGTCGCCCAGAAGGGCCAGATGGTCGACGCCGAGCGGCTCCGCTTCGACTTCAGCCACAACGCCCCCGTCACCGAGGACGAACTGGCCCGGATGGAGGATGAAGTGAATGCCGTCATCCGCCAGAACCTGCCCGCTGAGACGAAGATGATGGGCCCGCAGGAGGCCATCGCCGCCGGCGCTGTCGCCCTGTTCGGCGAGAAATACGGCGACGAGGTCCGGGTACTGACGCTCGGCCGCGATCTGGCCGAGGCGGACAAGCCCTATTCCGTCGAACTGTGCGGTGGCACCCACGTCGCCCGCACCGGCGACATCGCCCTGTTCAAGATCGTCTCCGAAAGCGGCATCGCCGCCGGCGTGCGCCGTATCGAGGCCCTGACCGGCGAGGCCGCGCGCCAGTTCCTGCTGGCCCAGGCCGGGGTGGCGAAATCGCTGGCCCAGTCGTTCAAGGTCCAGGTCGCCGACGTCCCGGCCCGGGTCGAGGCCCTGACCGCCGATCGCCGCGCGCTGGAGAAACAGGTCGCCGAGCTGAAGAAGCAGCTGGCCCTTGGTGGCGGCGGTTCCGCCAATGCCGCGCCGGAAGAGATCAACGGCGTCAAACTGATCGCCCGCGTCCTCGACGGCGTCGACGGCAAGGGTCTGCGCGGCGTGGCCGAGGACTTCCGCAAGCAGGTCGGTTCGGGCGTCGTGGCCCTGATCGGCGTGACCGAAGGCAAGGCCGCCATCACCGTCGCCGTGACCTCGGACATGGCCGGAAAGGTCAATGCAGCCGACCTGGCCCGCGTCGCCGTGATCGCCATGGGCGGACAGGGCGCCGGCGGCAAGCCGGACTTCGCCCAGGGCGGCGCGCCGGATGGGTCGAAGGCGGAAGACGGCCTCGCGGCGGTTCGGGCGGCGCTCGCCGACTAGGCTGCCGGCGACGTCTGCAGGTCCACCGCCGCCAGCTTCCAGTCGAACAGGCCGCGCCGCTCCAGGATCAGGGCCAGGTGGTCGTCCGGCTGGTCCCGGTCGGTCAGGGTGACGGCGAACTCATTCAGACTGCGGTACCCCCAGGCCTGATGGATGTCGTCGCCGTCAGCCTCGTCGCCGGCCGGCTCCGGCGGCGGCCGGCGCGTCGGGTCGGGGGCCTCGGCCGTCGTGACCATCCGGGCGACCACCTCGGGCGTGACCACCGCATCGACCGCCCCGGACAGGATCATCGGCGCCAGCATCATGCCCAGTCCGCCCAGACCACTGTCGGCGACGCGCGGGTCGCGGCTCATGCGCGCCATCAGTTCGGCGTTGAGCTCGGACTTCAGGCTTTCGCGCAACGACGGGAAGTCGACCAGCTGCTCAATCCTGTTCTCATCCCCGGCCTTGGCCGCGCGGATCAGGGCCTGCGCCGCCAGCACGGGCGCGGCGGCCCATGCGATCCCGAACAGGGCTAAGGCCCCGACGGCAATGCCGACGATCAGTGACTTTTTCATGCAACCCTCTGGCGTCGTAACGCCTCCCTACCGCTACGGTTGCCCGAGTCGCGCAGGGTCGCCAAGAGGCGGCGGCGTCAGCCGGCCTTACGCCCGCTCTGCTCGACCTCGGGTGCGGCTTGAGGCGCGGGAGCAGGCGCGACGCCATCGGGCAGGCCGATATGGACCAGCTCCCACGCGAACGGCCCCTTGCGCTCAAAGGTGAAGACCGTCTCGGACCCGCCCTCGTCGGCGACGCTCATCCGGGCCCGGTTCATGCCCCAGTAGACCGGCTGCGGCATCGGACCGCCGGTGTTCGTATTGTCCGGCGACGGCAGGCCGCCCTCAACGCGCTGCGAGGCGTACCGGCCCTCTCCCCGGGTCAGGGCTGCAAGGGCAGCGGGAGTCAGATAGGCGTCGACATCCGGCGTCCGCGGCGCCGTCGCCTGTTCGATCTGGCGGCGCACGGCGCCGATGGGGTCTTCCAGGAAGGTGGGCGCCGGGGCGGAAGCCGCGGGATTGCCGTCAAGCTGCGGCCGCAGCGACTGGCGCACGGCGGGATAGTCGATCAGCCGCTCAAGACCGGCGGCGTCGCTGGCCTCGGCGGCGGAACGGATGCCGAGGAAGGCCACGTACGGCGCAACGACGAAGACGACGGCCGCCATCAGAAGGAGGAACAGGACCAGCTTTCCGAACAGCCCACCGCCCCCGCGCCGCCGCTTCCGGTTGCGGGCCCATACCGGCTGATGGTGCTCGTCGGATGGCGCGTTCAAGATCGTCTTTCCCTCGTGAGGGGACATCAATGCACAGGAAAAGCCGCGCTCCAACGTTCCTTCTCCCCTTGCGGGAGAAGGTGAGCCGCGCAGCGGGCCCATGAGGGGTCGCGCCGGCCTGGCCGACAGGTGTGAAACCCCTCACCCGACCGCACCAGAACGACTGCTTCGCAGTCGTGCGCGGTCTCCCTCTCCCGCAGGGGGAGAGGGCTCGGATCAGGCCTTCATCGCGACGGTCAGGTTCTCGGCCACCTTGTCGAGGAAGCCCTCGGTGGTCAGCCAGCCCTGCTGATCGCCGACCAGCAGCGCCAGGTCCTTGGTCATGTAGCCGGCCTCGACGGTCTCGACGACGACGCGCTCCAGCGTCTCGGCGAAGCGCGCCAGTTCGGCGTTGTCGTCCAGCTTGGCCCGGTGCGAGAAGCCGCGCGTCCAGGCGTAGATCGAGGCGATCGAGTTGGTCGAGGTCGCCTCACCCTTCTGATGCTGGCGATAGTGGCGGGTGACGGTGCCGTGGGCGGCCTCCGACTCCAGGATCTTGCCGTCCGGCGTCATCAGCACCGAGGTCATCAGGCCCAGCGATCCGAAGCCCTGGGCCACCACGTCGGACTGCACGTCGCCGTCGTAGTTCTTGCAGGCCCAGACGAAGCCGCCCGACCATTTGATGGCCGCGGCCACCATGTCGTCGATCAGACGGTGCTCATAGATCAGGCCGGCCGCCTTGAACTGGTCAGCGTATTCCTCGTCGAACACCTTCTGGAAGATGTCCTTGAAGCGCCCGTCATAGGCCTTGAGGATGGTGTTCTTGGTCGAGAGATAGACCGGGAAATTGCGACCCAGACCGAAGGCGAAGCTGGCGCGGGCGAACTCGGTGATCGAGTCATCGAGGTTGTACATTCCCATGGCCACGCCGGCCGACGGGAACTGGAATACCTCATGCTCGATGACCTGACCGTCGTCGCCGGTGAAGGTCATCATCAGCTTGCCGGGGCCGGGAACGAGGAAGTCGGTGGCCTTGTACTGGTCACCGAAGGCGTGACGGCCAACCACGATCGGCTGGGTCCAGCCGGGCACCAGACGGGGCACATTCGAGCAGATGATCGGCTCGCGGAAGACCACGCCGCCCAAGATGTTGCGGATCGTGCCGTTGGGCGACTTCCACATCTTCTTCAGGCCGAACTCGGCCACGCGGGCCTCGTCAGGCGTGATGGTGGCGCATTTCACACCGACGCCGTGCTTCTGGATCGCCCTGGCAGCATCGATCGTCACCTGATCGTCGGTGGCGTCGCGGTGCTCCATGCCCAGGTCGTAGTAGTCGAGTTCGACGTCCAGGAAGGGGAAGACCAGCTTGTCCTTGATCATCTGCCAGATGATGCGGGTCATCTCGTCGCCGTCGATGTCCACGATGGGATTGGCGACCTTGATCCTGGTCATGCGGGTTCGCGCCTCTGATTGGGAATGGGGAGTGTGGCGGGCGGTATAGCGGGGCGCGCGGGCGGGTGCAAAGGGCGGCGTCCCGGAGGTTAACCCTGCCTCGAAAAAGTCTTCCACAGCCAAGGTGAACCGCCCGGCTGCGCGGCGGTTCTGATGACCGGAAGCATGTGTGGGGGCGTCTCTCTTGGATAGCGAAACAAGGGCGCTGGTTCAGCGCTGGATCATCGCATTCTGTGAAGCGCCGGTGCTGATCGACGCCGAGCTCATGCGGCGTGTACTGGACGACACGGAGGCCGCGAAGGGACGCGAACGCCCGCAAGCGGCCCTGACGGATTGCATCCGCGCGGAGGGAAAGTGATCGTGGCTCCCATGAGCGATGAACCCGAAGTCCTGATTGTCGGCTCGGGTCCGGCAGGTCTGACGGCGGCGACCTATCTGGCGCGGTTCAGACGGCGGGTGCTGGTGGCCGACGGCGGAGCGCCGCGGGCCTGCTGGATCCCGGTCAGCCACAACATGCCCGGCTTCCCGCAGGGGATCACCGGCGACGCCATTCTGAAACGGATGACCGAACAGGCCGAGGAATACGGGGCGGTTATCGAGGCGGGGCGGATCGAGCAGCTGACGCGCGACGGCGCCGGCTTCGTGGCCCGTCTGAACGGCCGGGAGATGAGGGTGCGGGCGGTCCTGCTGGCTACCGGGGTGGTCGATCATCACCCTGACCTTCCGGGCGTGGAGCGGGCCATCGAGCGGTCCCTGGTCCGCATCTGTCCGATCTGCGACGGCTTTGAAGCCATCGACAAGGCGGTGGCCGTGATCGGCAATGATGACAAGGGCGTGCGCGAAGCGGCGTTCCTGCGCACCTACTCCGACCGGGTCACCCTGATCCATGTCGGGCCGGACGAAGCTTCGATCGCGACCGATGAGCTGGGGCGGCTGGGGATCGAATTGATCCGCGCGCCAATCGACAATGTCCGGCTGGAAGGCGACCGGGTGACGGCGCTGAGCTGGGGCGGGGCCTTTCGCACCTTTGATCTGGTCTATTCGGCGCTTGGAACATCGCCGAACGCTGGACTGGCCGAGGGGTTGGACGCCCGGACCGGCGAGGACGGCCGACTGATCGTCGATCCGCATCAGGCCACCAGCGTCAAGGGTCTCTACGCTGCCGGGGACGTTGTGCGGGGCCTGAACCAGATCGCTGTCGCCTCGGCCGAAGCGGCGGTGGCGGCTACGGCCATTCACAATGCCCTGCGCGAGGCGGACGGCTGGACCGTCAGTTGAGGATCAGCCGCAGGAAGGCCGCGTCTGACCAGTCCGTGCCGCCGCCGGCCAGCCTCGCCAGAATGCCGTCAGCCTGACGCACGACGACCAGATCGCGATCCGGGATCAGGTACAGTCGCTGATCGCCCGCGCCGGCCGCCATTCTCACAGTCGGCAGACCCGCGAGGGCGGCGGCCGAGGAATCGATGGGGGAGCGCGGGCTGGGCGGAACCAGACCCGGACGGAGCAGCCACCAGGTCAGGCCGTAGCCGGGGTTGGCGGGAGTCGGGCGGAAGCAATCGGCCAGCGCCTGCGCATCAACGATCGCCCGGCCCTCGACGCGGCACCCGCCCTGCACAAAGGCGCCGAAGCGGGCCCAGTTGCGGGCGTTGAACTGAGCGCCGGATGGCAGATTGGCCTGACCGGCCTGACGCCGCCAAGACCCATGCGTCACCCCGGCGGGCCGCAACAACCGCTCGTCGATGAAGGCCAGCACGTCGTCGGGCCGCCCGGCCGCTGACAGCTTGCGGCGGACGATCTCGCCGAACACCTGAAACGGGGTGGGCCCATAGCGGAACACGCCCGGCGCCCCGGCGAAGGGCTGGGCGACCGACGCAGCATAGGTCGAAGGCCGCCCGATGGAGCCGCCGCCCACGCCGGAGGACAGACTCAACAGGGTGCGGATCGTCGCCGAGCGCTTGACCGGGTCGTCGCCCCATTCGGTCAGGGTGTCCGCGCAGGCCTCATCCAGGGTCAGCAGGCCGTCCTGGACCATGGCGGCGGCCAGCACGCCGCTGAAGCTCTTGGTGCCGCTGGCCAGTTCATGCGTGTCGCCGGCGCTCGAGCGAGGATAGTCCTCGAACAGGACGCGACCGCCCTGCATGACAAGGAAGGACACGCCGCGCCTCTGTGCCGAATAGTCGGCGGCTGCTGCATAGTCGCGGCTTTGGGCCCAGCCCTGTTCAGGCGCAATGGCGACAGCCGCTGCACCGAAAAACACGCCGCGTCTGTCGATCTGCATGGCCTGCTCCTGCCGCCGGTCAGGACTGGAACGGTAGGCTTCCAGCGCTTCCGTCGCCAGACATAGCTCGACCCGAACCCCGGGAGCAGGAGACTCCGGAGTTCGGGCCACGACCCCGAGGGGGCCGAAGGTCACGGGCGGGGGAAGGGTGGTCTCCTGCGGCGGACCGGATTCAGGGAACCGTCAGCGGCTCGGCGGCGGCACAATACGGAGCGGCATGCGCAGGAGCTGACGGGTTCGGCTAGTGCGCCAGTCGTGACGATTCCGCGCCCAGTCCCATGCAATTTCCTTATGGGTGCGGTGAACGTCTTCCATCCTGGCTTCCCTCGGCCTGGTTTCGGTATTTTGTCAGGCCGACCAGCCGACGGGCGAGCGCCCACTCCAGGGCGTCACGACCAGTCCGCGCGGCCGCGGCGCTTTGGACCGGCGCTTCATGCTTGCCAATGCTTCGACGATGGCGCTGAGCAATCCCGAGTAATCTTCCTTGTGGGCGGCGTGGACGTTTTCCATCACGGCCTCCTCTGTTGTTGTTGCGATGACGAATATCTAGGCTTGACGAGACGACCCCACAAACCAGATGATCGCGTCAAACCACAAGGATACCTTATGGCTGACCCGCTCGCCGGCATCCCCCTCGCCTCCATTCGGGTGTTCGAGGCAGCCGCCCGTCTGAAGAGCTTCACCCGCGCAGCCGAGGAACTGGGCATGACCCAGGCCGCCGTCAGCTGGCAGATCAAGGCGCTGGAGGGCCGGCTGGGCCAGAGCCTGTTCCGTCGCCTGCCCCGCGAGGTCCAGCCGACCGAGGGCGGCGAACGGTTGTCCCGCGCCGCGACCGAGGCCATGACCCTGCTCCGCCGGGCCGTCAGCGACCTGACCGAGGCCGACGAGCACATCCTGTCGATCACCACCCTCGCCTCACTGGCGGCCCAGTGGCTGGCACCGCGGCTGGGCGGCTTCCAGGTTGCCAATCCGGGTCTGGCGGTGCGGCTGGACACCAACCCCAACCTGCTCGACATCTCCCGCGAAGGGTTTGACGTCGGCATCCGCTCCGGCTCCGGCGACTGGCCCGGGATGGAGAGCCAGCTGCTGATGCCCAGCGTCTTCACCCCGGTGTGCAGCCCGGCGATGGCCGAGCGGCTGAAACTGGTCGAGCCCGCCGATCTGCTGGATGCGCCGCGCATCGGCATGGAGAAGGAATGGGCCGCATGGTTTGCGGCGGCGGGCGTCAGCGGCGGGACGCAGCCCATGAGCCGTCTGACCGCCGACTATCAGGTGCTGGAGGTCGCGGCCGCGCTCGGCGACCAGGGCGTGGCCCTCGCCTCGCCCATCCTGTTCGCGCGCGAGCTTCGCAACGGTCTGCTGGTGCGCCCCTTCAGCCAGACGGTGTCGTTCCACACCGGCTATTATCTGGTCTGGCCCGAGGGTCGACGCCGGTCGCCCAAGATCGCCCGCTTCCGCGACTGGTTGGCGGCCCAAGCCGACGCCGATCCCACCATCGTGGAGGCGCGGGCGATCAGGCCCGCATGAGGCCTTCCAGCACCGCCAGCGGCACGGAACCGTTCAGCAGCACCCGGTCGTGGAAGGCCTTCAGGTCAAAGCCGGGACGTGCCTCCGCCTCGGCCCGCAGGCGCGCGATCACCGTCTGGCCCAGCTTGTAGGAACAGGCCTGGCCGATCGAGACGCAGTAGCGGTCGATCTCCTTCTCGGCCGACTCCGGCGGCTCGCCGCACTCCTCGATCATGTAGCGAATGGCCTGATCGCGGCTCCAGCGCTTGTGGTGCAGGCCGGTATCGACCACCAGCCGGACCGCCCGGAACAGATAGGACTGCAGATATCCCACCCGCCCCAGCGGATTGCCGGCATAGACATCCAGATCATCCGCAGCGACGCGCTCGGCATACAGCGCCCAACCCTCGTTGAAGGCCGAGTTGCCGGCGACGCGGCGATAGATCGGCAGGCTGCCCGCCTCGCGCGCGACCGTGATCTGGAAATGGTGACCCGGCGAGGCCTCGTGGTAGGTCAGGGTCGGCAGACCCCATTTGGGCCAGTTCGCCGTGTTCGACAGGTTGATATAGTAGGCGCCCGGCCGCGTCCCATCCAGCGAGGCGGCCTGGTAGTAGCCGCCCGGCGCGCCCAGCTCGATAGACGGCGGCACGCGACGGATTTCGACCCGTGCGCCGGGCAGGGTGTTGAACACCCGCGGCAGCAACGGCTCCAGCGCCTCCATCTGACGGTTCAGTGACCCGATCAGCTCGATCTTGGCCTCGTCGGTGTTGGGCCAGAGGTGCTGCGGGTCCTCGCTGAGGGTTTTGATCCGGCTGCCGACCGAACCCTCGGTCATACCCATGCCCTTGAGGATCGTATCGATCTCGCCCTGGATGGCGGCGACCTGCTCAAGGCCGATGTCATGGATGTCCTGGGCGCTGTAATCGGTCGTGGTGAAGGCGCGCAGCGCCAGGGCATAGGCCCTGGCGCCCTGCGGCAACTTCCAGGCCCCCGCATCGTCGGTCGCATGCGGGCGCTGGGCCTCGAAGACAGCGATCTGGCGGGTCAGGGCCGGCTTGATCTCGCCGTCGATCACACTGGCGGCCTGGGCGCCCCAGTCGCCCATCATGTTGCGCTCGTCCGTCTTGCGGATCAGCGCCTGCAGCATGGCCATGTCATAGGCCGGCGTGTCGCGCAGGGTCCGCAGCTGGGTCAGGGTCTTGTCCATCAGGAACGACGGCAACATGACGCCGAGCGCGGCGTCGGCTGTGATCCGCTCGCTTTCCTGATCCAGCAGTCGCGCGAAGGCGGACAGCCGCGAAATGAAGGCCTCGGCGTCGGCCTCGGTCTCGAGCCGGTGCTGGTTGGCCATGAAGTCCGGCACCGAGAAATAGGCCCCCGACCGCTGGGTCACGACATAGGGTCCGCCCCCGCCATAGGGGATGTCCGCCGCCAGGGCCGCGCCCTCGGCGGTGAAGCGATAGACGGCCAGCGACACCTTGGCCTGATCCGACAACCCTTCCTCCGACACCGTCCGGATTTCGGCCCAGCGGGCGCGGGCGCGGACGCGGTCGGCTTCGGCGTCGGCGATCCCGGCCTGACGCAGCTGACCCGACAGGGCGGCGCGCGTGCCCCGGTCGAGGCCGAGGTTGGTCGCATACTCGGGCGACAGGTCGACATTCTCCTCGAACCAGCGGGTCAGCATGGCGTCGAGGCGGGCGTCAGCGGGCGACATCACCGGGGCCTGTGCGGCGACCGGCAGGGCCGCCATCAGGCCGAGGCCGGCGGAGGACAGCATCAGGCGGCGGCGGTCGATCATGCTCTGGCTCCGGAGACTGGTCAGGCCATCGCCGCGCGGACACGCCGTTCGAGGATGGTCAGCGGGATGTTGCCGCCGTCGATCACGGCGGCGTGGAAGCGTTTCAGGTCGAAGCCCGGCCGATCCTTCAGACTGCCCCGCAGGGCGGTGATGAAGGTCTCGCCGATCTTGTAGCTGCAGGCCTGCCCCGGGGCGACGCAGTAGCGTTCGACCTCGGACTCGTTCGGATCGCTCACATTCTCGGCGAAATACCGGATGGCCCGCTCGCGGCTCCAGTCCTGGGCGTGCAGGCCGGTGTCGACGACCAGACGGCAGGCGCGGAACAGGAAGCTCTCCAGATAGCCGATGCGGCCGAAGGGGTCCCCGTCATAGACGCCCAGCTCATCGGCCAGCCGCTCGGAATACAGGCCCCAGCCCTCGCCATAGGCGGAGAAGCCCCCGACCCGCCGGTAGATCGGCAGTTCGCCCGCCTCGCGCGCCAGGGCGCCCTGGAACAGGTGGCCGGGCGCCGCCTCGTGATAGGTCAGGGTCTTCAGCGTCCAGCGCGGCCACTCCGCCGTGTCGCGCAGGTTGATGTAGTAGATCCCGGGCCGCGACCCATCCAGACTGCCGCCCTGGGCATAGCCGCCCGGCGCCCCGGCCTCGATCGCCGGCGGGACGCGGCGCACCACAAAGTCGTTGCGCGGAATGCGCGGGAAGACTTCGGGCATGCGGGCGCGGATCGACGCCATCTCGGCGTTCACAAAGGCCAGCAGCTCCTCGCGCCCGGCGTCCGTATTGGCGAAGCGGAAGCGCGCCTCGGTGCGCAGTCCGGCCAGCCGCTCGGCGACGGTCCCCTGCGTATACCCCTCGCCCTTCAGCAGGACGTCGATCTGGCTCTGGAGGTCCGCGACCTGTTCCAGACCGATGCGGTGGATGTCGACGGGCGAGTAGTCGGTGGTGGTGAAATTGCGCAGATTGAGGGCGTAATAGGCCTCGCCGTCCGGTATGCGCAGGACGCCGGCCTGATGGCTGGAACGAAGCCGCAGGGCCTCGACCGCCTCAATCTGGCGGGTCAGTGCATTCCGCACCCGACCGTCGAACAGTCGGGCAGCGCCTTCGCCGAAATTCGGCAGGCCCTTCTCGGTGCTCCGGCGAACCAGCGATCGTACCATGGCCTGATCTTCGCCGGGCTGGTCGCGCAGGGCGATCAGCTGCAGCCGGGTCTTGTCGAGCACGAAGTCGGGCGCGATGACGCCCATCTCCGCATTGGCCAGCATCCGCTCCGTGTCCTGGTCGAGCGCGGTCGGGAAGGCATCGAGTCGGTTCAGGAAGCCCACAACGTCGTCGAGGGTCTCGATCGGATGGGTGCTGTCCAGAAAGTCCGGCACGGCGGCGTAGGCGCCGCCCAGCTGCGACACGCCATAGGGAGTCTGCCGCCAGCCGTCGGGCGTGTGCCAGGGGAAGCGGGCGTAGTCGACGGCCAGTTCCCGCTGGAACAGGGCGACGTCATAGCTCAGCCGCCCTTCAGGCGAGAGGGCCTCGGCGTTGATGCCGCGAAGCCGGTCCAGCCGCTCGCGGTTGCGCGGTGCTTCCGCCTGGAAGGCCGCGACCGAGCGGTTATTCAGCTGGCCCCGCTGCGCCGCGCGCGAGCCGACGTCGAGCCCGAGAGAGGTGGCGCTCTCGGGACTGCGATTCAGCCCGTCCTCGAATTGGACCAGCAACAGGGCATGCAGCCGGGCGTCTTCGCTCGCCGCGGGCGTCTGGGCCATGGCGGGCATGACCGCCGTCAGGCCGAGGCCGGCGGAGGTCAGCATCAGGCGGCGGCGGTCGATCATGGAGACTCCTTTGGCTGCAAGGTCCGGCTCCCCGCTCCGCTCAGGCGGAGCAGGGAGTATCGGCTCCGGCTCAGGTCCGTTGCGACGCGATCCAGTCGGTCATGATCTTGTCCAGTACGGTCAGCGGCACGCCGCCGGCATTCATGCCCGCGTCGTGGAAGGCCCTGATGTCGAACCGGTCGCCGAGAGCCGCCTGGGCCCGGGCGCGCAGCTCGACCCATTTGTTGTGACCGACCTTGTAGCTGGAGGCCTGACCCGGCCAGACGCAGTAGCGTTCGACCTCGGTGGTGACCGCGGTTTCGGAATCGCCGAGGGTCTCGACCATGTAGCGGATGGTCTGTTCGCGGCTCCAACGCTTGTGGTGCAGGCCGGAATCGGCGACCAGCCGGGTGGCGCGGAACAGCAGCGACTGAAGATAGCCGATCTGGCCGATCGGATTGCCCTCATAGACGCCCATCTCGTCGGCCAGCTGTTCCGAATACAGGGCCCAACCTTCCGAATAGGCCGAGAAGCCCAGAACCTGCATCAGCAGAGGCCGACCCGGCTGTTCCTGCTGCAGGGCGATCTGGTGGTGATGGCCCGGTGAGGCTTCGTGATAGGTCAGGGTCGGCAGCTGCATGCGCGGCCATTCCGACGTGTCGCGCAGATTGATGTAGTAGGCGCCCGGCCGCGATCCATCGAGCGCCGGCGAGTTGTAATAGCCGCCCGGCGCGCCCGCCTCGATGAAGGTCGGCACCCGCCGGATCTCGACCGGCGCGACCGGGATGCGGCCGAAATACTCGGGCAGCCGAACGGCCATCTCGGCCATCTGGGCGTTGAGGTCAGCCAGCAGCTGCTCCTTGCCGGCGTCGGTGTTGGGATAGAGCTGGCTGGGGTCCTTGCCGAGGGCGGAGATGCGCTCGCCGACCGTACCCTGGCTCAGCCCCTGGGCCTTCAGCAACACATCGGCGCGGGCCGAAAGCTCGGCCACCTGCTCAAGACCGAGGGCGTGGATCTCGGCGCCCGACAGGGTTGAGGTGGTGTAGCTGCGGATGCCCCAGTCGTAATAGGCCTCGCCGTCCGGCAGCCGCCAGACGCCGGCGTCGTGAGTGGCCCCGGCGCGGCGCGCGCGCATGGCCTCGGCCTGACGGCGCAGGGCCGGATAGACCTCGCCCTCGACGATCCGCTGCGCGCGGGCGCCCCAGTCGCCGGTCAGGTTCTTCTCGCCCGCGCGGCGCACGATGGAGGTGGTCAGGACCGACTGACCCGCCGGGGTGTCATAGAGGTTGGCGAGCTGCAGCAGGGTCTTGTCGATGACGAAGTCAGGCGGCACCGCCCCGGCGGCGAAGTCCGCCTGCATCCGCGCGGTTTCCTGGTCCAGGGCGGTCGGGAAGGCAGCGACGCGCGCCAGATAGGCTTCGGCGTCCTCAGCGGTCTCGATCGCATGCTGGGTGTCGAGGAAGTCCGGAAGGCTCTGATAGGACCCCGTCAGCTGGGAGATGGTGTAGGGTGCGGGGCCGAACCCGCCGCCGCCATAGGGGAACCGCTCACCCATCATCTGGGTCTCGCCGAAGAAGCTCAGGGCGTCGTGGTAGACGCCTTCGGTCGCCGGCAGGGCGGCGCGGTCGATGGCCCGGAGCTGGTCCATCTGGCGACGGAACACGACCCGGTCGGCGTCGATCTTCGCCTGGGAACGGTCGTCGAGGCGCGACTTCATCGCCGCCATCGGCCCCTTGTCCATGCCCAGGGAGGTCAGGGTCTCGGGCGATTCCAGCAGGAAGCTCTGAACGATCCCGTTCATCAGGGCGGTCAGGGCGGCGGAGGCCGAGGCGGCCGCGGCCGGCGTCTGCGCCCGGGCCTGGCCGCAGGCCGCGAGGCCCGCTCCGGCGGCAGCGGTGAACATCAGGCGGCGGCGATCGATCATCATGGCGGCAGGCTCCCTTGGCGCGACGCGGCAGAGGACGCCGCCCGGCAACGAATGGCAAGTTACGGATGCTTCAGCCGGCGTGGAGCTCCTGCTTCACGCGTTCGGCGAGGGTCTTGATGTCCAGCGGCTTGGGCAGGAAGGAGACCCCGACCTCGTCCTGCAACAGGTCCGAGAAGTCGCTTTCGGCATAGCCGGAGATGAAAAGAACCGGGGCGTCGCCGAGGTACTGACGGGCCTTCTTCAGCAGGGCCGGTCCGTCGAGGCCGGGCATGATGACGTCGGAGATCATCATGTCGATGGTCCCGGCGTGTTGCTCCGCCAGTTCCAGCGCCTGTTCCCCGTCCTCGGCCTCGATGACCTCATAGCCGCGCTGGCGCAGCAGGCGGGCGGCGATGCCTCGCACGGCGGCCTCGTCCTCGACGAACAGGATACGGCCGGCGCCCGACAGGTCGCGCGGCGCCTTGGCGACCTTTTCGATCACCGGGGTCTCGGCCAGTTCGGCTTCGGCCGCCTCGGGCAGGAAGATGCGGAAGACCGCCCCACCCTCGGCCGCGTTCGACACATTGATATGGCCGCCGGCCTGTTCGACGATGCCGTAGACAGTGGCGAGGCCCATGCCTGTGCCCTCGTTCACCGCCTTGGTGGTGAAGAAGGGTTCGAAGATCTTGTCGAGCAGTTCAGGCGGCACGCCCGGTCCACTGTCGGCCACCTCGATCAGGGCGACGGCGGCGGTAGGGGCCGCGCTCCAGCCCATCAGTCGCGCCTCGTCGGCGGTCAGGCGTGCGGTGCGGATGGTGACGACGCCCGCCCCCGGTTCGACCACGCCGCGCATGGCGTCGCGCGCGTTGACGGCCAGGTTCATCACCGCCGTCTCCAGCTGGCTCTTGTCGGCCAGCACCACCGGCAGGTCGCGGCCGTAGTCGGTCTCCAGCCGCACGTCCTCGCGCAGCAGGCGGCGTAGCAGGACCGCGAATTCGCCGACCAGTTCGCCGAGGTCCAGCCGTTCGCGACGCACCGTAGACTTGCGCGAGAAGGCCAGCAGCTTGCGAACCAGATCGGCGGCGCGGATGGCGGTCTGGCGGATCTCGTTGAGTCCCTCATACGAAGGATCGCCGACCGGATGGCGTTCCAGCAGGCCCGACAGCTGCAGCTGGATGGCGGTCAGCAGGTTGTTGAAATCGTGCGCCACGCCGCCGGCCAGCTGGCCCACGGCCTGCATCTTCTGGGCCTGCGACAGCTGCAGCTCCATCGACTTCTGGGCCGACACGTCGAACAGCCAGATACGGCGGCGGTCGCCTTCGGGGGCGACATACAGGTGCAGCATGCGGTCCGGATGGGCGCGGGCGACCAATTCGATCGGGCCCGACGAGCCGCCGTCCAGCTTCAGCCGCGCCTCGGCCACGCCTGCCGGATCGAACAGATGGCCGAAGGCGGCGTCGCGGGCGGCGGCGGGGCCGGTCAGAACAGACAAGGCGGCGTTGGGCTCATCCACCTTGCCCGAGAACAGGTCTTCGGCGGCGATCACCGCCGAGCCGAACGGCGCGCCTGCGGCCATGGCCCGGCTTTCGACAGCGTTGGAGGTCGCGGCGTGGCGCGGAGAGACGGCGGCGGCGACCGGCAGCACAGCCTCGGGCGCGGCGCGGACGAGGAACCGCCCCTCCCCGGCCTGGCCGATCAGGACCTCCTGTTCGCGCTCGCCGATGACCACGATGGCGCGGCCCTGTTCGCCGGCCCGGGCCTGGGCGAAGGCCATGTAGAGGGCCGAGGCGGACTTGCCTTTCGGCAGGGCCACGGTCGCGCCGTTGGCCTCGGCCCAGGCGGCGTTGAACGCCAGCACCTGGCCGGTCGACCAGACCAGGGCCGCCGGCTCGGCCATGGCGTCCAGCAGATCGATGGTGGCGTCGCCGATCGGCTTGCGCGTCTCACTGCGGGCGAAGGCGAACAGACCGATCAGGGCCACGGCGCCGACCGTGAAGATCAGCACCAGCCCCGGCGCACTGGTCGGATCGGCGCGGAACGCCGGATAGGCCAGGGCCGCGACGGCGACCACGAAGCCGACCGCCATGACGATCAGCAGCGGATCGAACGGACGGCCCTTGGTCGAGGTCAACGCGGTTGCGGTCATGGCGCCTCAGCCCGAATCAGCACGGGAAGCATGCGCCATAGTGTTCCGTATGCGCCCGGTGCGCGAATCCGGCTGTCAGGCCGCCTTGCGCTGCTCGGCCTTCAGGTCGCGCGCGGCGTTGATGCGGGCCTCGGCGATGGCGTCGGCGATCTGGTGCGTCGGCCGCTTTTCGACCGCCGAACGCTCCAGCACCTCTTCCAGCGTGTCCATCAGGCGTGACAGCTTGGTCTCGACCCAGGCCGGATCATAGGCGCCGCCGCTCTGACGGGCGCGCAGTTCGGAAGCCACATTGATGATGCCGCCGCCGTTGACGACATAGTCGGGCGCGTACAGCACGCCGCGCTCGAACAGGATCTGGCCGATGTCCGGGGTGGCCAGCTGGTTGTTCGCGGCGCCGACCACCGCCTTGACCGTCAGCCGGTCCAGCGTCTGCGGGTTCAGCGTCGCGCCGAGGGCGCAGGGGGCGTAGATGTCGGCCTTGACGTCATAGATGGCGTCGGGGGCCACGATCTCGGCATTGGTGCGGGCGGCGACCTCGGCCAGCAGGGCGGTGTTGACGTCGGTCATGATCAGCTTGGCGCCGGCGGCGTACAGCTTGTCGGCCAGATAGCCGCCGACGTGGCCGATGCCCTGGACCGAGACGGTCAGGCCGGTCAGGTCGTCCTGGTTCCACAGGCGTTTCGCCGCCAGCAGGGTCGAGCGATAGACGCCCTCGGCGGTGACCGGGCTGGGGTCGCCCGAGGCCTCCGGACCGTCGTTCAGGCCCAGCACATAGGGGGTAACCTTGCGGGCTTCGGCGATGTCCTCGACCGAGACGCCGACGTCCTCCGCCGCATAATAGAGGCCGCCGAGCGTATCGACCGCCCGGCCGAAGGCGCGGAACAGTTCGGGCGTCTTCTGGGTGCGGCTGTCGCCGATGATGACCGACTTGCCGCCGCCCATCTCCAGGTCCGCGACGGCGTTCTTGTAGCTCATGCCGCGCGACAGGCGCAGCACGTCCTCCAGGGCCTCGGCGCTCGACGCATAGTTCCACATCCGGGTTCCGCCGCAGGCAGGGCCGCGAGCGGATGAGTGAACAGCGATAATGGCGCGGAGGCCGGTCTTTTCATCAAAAACCGCGTGCACGCCTTCGTGGTTCGCGAAGGACGGGGAATCAAACAGCGTCATGCTCACTTGGGCGTCTCCCGGGGTATTTTTTGTTTGGGCGGCTGATACGCCGGGACGCTTAACAGGGCAAGCATGGCGGTTTCGCGACGTTGGGGCCGAGGGTCGAGGGGCAAAGCTGATCCGCGCTGATCCCGTCTTCCCTAGTCCCTCGCCTCTCGTCCCTCGTCCCTGAGTTCAGGCAGCACAGCCCCCGCCCCCGACGGCAGCGGTGCGGCGGCGTCCCGCAGCCAGGCCTCGACGTCGCGGTACATGACCTCGGCCTGGAGATCGCGGTTCAGGATGTGCCAGCCGTCCGGATAGAAGCCGGTGCGGAAACCGGGCCGGTCTCCCGCCCGCTCAAGCGCGCGGCGCATCGGGTCCGGCCGGATCACATTGTCGTTCGCCCCGTACAGCAGCAGGGTCGGGGCGCGAATGTCGCCGAGTCTCACTGACGCCGTTTCCATCAGATCGACCAGGCCGTACAGGGCGTCGAACCGGGTGGAGATGAGGCTGTTCGGGTCGCGATAGTTGCGGAACAGCTCCATCCGGTTGTCGGACGCCGGAAGCGCCCGGACTGCCCATTCGGGCGCATCGACGGCGCGGTCTCCCATGGCGCGGGCGGCGATCCACAGACCGGCGGAGTTGACCGGTCCCTGCGCCGACCAACCCCAGACGGCGGGGGCCAGAAGAATGACGCGGTCGGCGGCCGGCGGTCGGTCCGAGGCGAAGGCGGCGATCGTCACGGCCCCGCCCATGCTCTCGCCTGCAACGGCGATGACCGCGCGCGGATGGCGGGCGCGGGCCAGGCTGACGGCCGTGCGTACATCCTCGACCATTCGCGCCTCTCCGGCCCAGATGCCGCGCCCCGGCGCCTCGCCGAAGCCGCGCTGGTCGATCACCCAGGTCTCGATGCCGCGCTCGGCCCACCACGGGCCGGCCAGGCGGAATGAGGCCCGCGAGTCGTTCATCCCGTGCAGGGCGACGATAACGGCCCAAGGCTCGCCGCTCTCCGGCGCCCAGCGCGCCAGCGGCAGGCGGGCGCCGTCGTCCATCAGCAGGGCCCGCGCCTCGAGGGCCGGGCCGGCGAAGCCAGCCGGCGGCGTAAGGGGCGGCTGGATCGCGGGCGTGGCGCAGGCGGCGACCGCAAGGACTGTGAACAGAACTGCCAACCAGCGCATCATGGCGTCAGGATGCCATGGGGGCTGATCAGGCGAAGTCGTCATCGTCCTCAACGACGGGCGGCAGGGCCGCCAGCGCTGCGGCCGTCTCGGCCTCGGTCGGCAGGCGCAGGCGGATAACGCCCTTGAAGGCGTTCGGATCGATCGCCTTGCCCTTCTTGGTGATGGTCAGCCTGCCCTGACGCATCAGGGCGAGGGCGCAGTGCCGCACCTTGGGCAGCATCCGCTGCCACTGCTCGGGCTGCAGTTCCTTGGCCACGTCGGCCGGTTCAATGCTCTTGCCGCCGACGCCCTTGGGGTCGGCCTTCGCCAGTTTTTCGAAGATGGCGGTTTCGATGGGGTCGCTCATAGCGCCTGTATGGTGCATTGCGGGAGCAAGAAGAAGGCTGGAGTTTCCCATGGTCGAGAAAGTCACGGTGTCAGAGGGCGAGTTCGCCGGCTGGCAGATGTACGACCTGCACGGCACCTTCGATCAGGTCGTGGGGCCGTTCTACTTCCGGCCGGACCCGGACGGCGGCATGCGCTGCGCCTTCCGCGCCGAGCCCAAGCATATGAACGCGGGCGACCGGATGCACGGCGGCTGCCTGATGACCTTCGCCGACATAGCCCTGTTCCAGACCGCCTATCAGGAGATGGAGGGGGCGTCAGGTGTGACGGTGTCGCTGGATTCGACCTTCATCGACGGCGCCTATGTGGGCGAACTGGTCGAGGCGACGGGCGAGGTGGTGCGGGCAGGCAAGAGCCTGATCTTCGTGCGCGGCCAGATCCATGCCGGCGAACGGGTGCTGATGACGTATTCGGGCGTGATCCGGAAATTTCAGCCGCGCCGCTGAGCCGATACCGCCGCTACCGATGTCAGCCGTCGATGATGCTCTGGAGGATTGAGGCCATCCGGTCGCGCATCCGGTTGCATTCGGCCGAGGTCAGATCGTAGCCGCCGGTGATCTCGCGGCTGACGGTCATACCCATGATGAAGCCTGAAGCGAGGCGGGCGCGGATGGCGGCGTCGGGGCCGCCGACCCACTCCGCGAAGGGGCCGAAGAACCGCTCATTGCCCGCGCGCTGGACCAGTTCCATCGCCTTGGTCGAGCCGATCGAGCGGAGCAGGATCAGCAGGCCGCGCAGCTTGCTCTCGCTCTTGGCCTCAAAGATCGCCTCGTGCGCAATCCGCTGGCCGAAGTCGTGGCGGTCGCCGGTCATCAGGTCCGCGCCGTTTTCACAACTGTCGAGAACCGAGACGAACAGCTCCTCCTTGGAGCCGAAATAGCGGGACACCAGGGCGGCGTCGACGCCGACGTCCCCGGCAACGTCGCGCATGCCGACATCGTCATAGCTCTCGCGCGCGAAGCGCTCGCGGGCGGCGATCAGGATGGCGGCGCGGGTCGCCTCGGCATTCCGGGGCCGAGGCGCGACGTGGCAAAACAATTCGTGATCTCCGCAATAGCCCCAAGAACCCTATGGCTTTGTCATCGCCCGCCGACAAGCGAAAGCGCATCGAACCCGGGCTGGCGACAGGGGCCGAACGCCTCCGGTTTTGCACTGCAACAGGGGGGATTGACGTCGCGGGAAGTGTTCGTCACCGTAACAACACTCATCAAGACCGGCGGAGGGATAGGCCCTTTGATGCCGGGGCAACCTTCCGGGACTTCCCAGTCCCGGAGATGGTGCCAACTCCTGCGAGGCCTCCCCGGAAGCCGCGAGAGATGAGTGAAGCGACGGCCCCCTCACGTCCGGGGACCGGCTGACTTCACGGGTCTGTCACGCATGAATTGGTTCGCCCCACCGGTTTCGCTGAGCGAAAGCGGAGCGGGCCGTGGCGTCCATTGAAACCCCTGAAGAGACCGTCGGACGCGACGTCCACGCGGCCATTCCCGAGGACTTCCGGCTGGAGTCCGGCCAGCGTTTGGCGACGACGGACGTCGTCGGCCGCCTGCATGGCCCCGACCATGCGCCGCTCGTCGTCGTCGCCGGCGGCATCTCCAGCGGCCGGTTCGCGGCGCGCTGGTGGCCCTCGGTGGTCAAGGCCGGCGGCCCGATCAACCTGCACCACCTCCGCGTCCTGGCGTTCGACCTGCTGCCCGGCCGTGGCGCGCCCGGCGTCACCATCACTACCACGGATCAGGCGCGCCTGCTGGCTCTGCTGCTCGACGCCCTCGACGAGCGGCGCATCGACGCCTTCGTGGGCGCGTCGTACGGCGGCTGCATCGGCCTGGCTTTCGCCGCCGTCTTCCCGGATCGGATCGGCGAGCTGGCGGTCATCTCCGCCGCCCACCGCGCCCATCCCGCGGCGACAGCCTGGCGCGGGGTGCAGCGCCGCCTGCTGGCCTTCGCCCGCGACTGCGGCCGCGAAGCCGAGGGGATCGCCCTCGCCCGCCAGCTCGCCATGACCACCTATCGCACCGCCGAAGAGTTCGACCTGCGCTTCAGCCAGACGCCGCCTCCGGCCGCCGGCGACGCCTGGCCCGTCTGCGACTATCTGATCGCCAGGGGCGCCGCCTATGCCGAGGCGACCAGCGCCGACCGCTGGATCAGTCTGTCGGACTCGCTGGACCGGCACAGTGTCGATCCACGCGCGGTCCGCTGCCCCCTGACGGTGGTCGGCTTCTCCTCCGACACCCTGGTTCCGATCGAGGACCTCCGCGACCTGGCCGCCCGCGCCCCGAACCTTCGCCGTCTGATCGAGGCTCCCTCGATCTTCGGCCACGACGCCTTCCTCAAGGAACGCGAGCGGGTCAGCCACGCCCTGCACGACGTCCTGAACACCCTTTCCCTTCCGTCCCGTGAGATCGCCGCATGACCTGTCCGTCCAACCCCCACCCCTGTACGACCGCCGCGCGTCATGGCGTGAACAGCGACCCGGCGCACGGCGCGGTGATGCCGCCGCTCTATATGTCGTCGAACTACAGCTTCGACGGCCTCGACGGAAAACGGCGCTATGATTACACGCGGTCGGGCAATCCGACCCGCGACGTCCTCGGCGAAACCCTCGCCAAACTCGAAGGCGGCGGCGGCGCGGTGGTGACGGCGACCGGCATGGCGGCGGTCGATCTGGCCCTGTTTTCGCTGGAGCCCGGTGACCTGCTGATCGCCCCGCACGACCTCTACGGCGGCACCCACCGCCTGCTCTGCGCCCGCGCGAAGCGCGGCCATTTCGACGTTCAGTTCGTCGATCAGAACGACCGCGCTGCGCTCGACGCTGCCCTTGCCCTGAAGCCGAAACTCATCCTGATCGAGACCCCTTCCAATCCGCTGATGCGGGTGGTGGACGTGGCAGACATCTGCGCCCGGGCGCGGGCTGTCGGCTGCAAGTCTGCGGTGGACAACACCTTCCTGTCGCCGGCCCTGCAGCAGCCGATCGCGCTCGGCGCCGACCTGGTGATCCATTCGACCACCAAATACATCAACGGCCATTCCGACGTGGTCGGCGGCTGTGTGGTGGCGAAGGATCCGGCCGATCTGCAGCAGCTGACCTGGTGGGCCAACTGTCTCGGCGTCACCGGGTCGCCGTTCGACGCCTATTTGACCTTGCGTGGCGTGCGCACCCTGTTCGCCCGTATCGAGCGGCAGCAGGCGACCGCGCACCGGGTGGCCGAATGGCTGGCCGCCCAGCCGTCGGTGAAGGCGATCCACTATCCGGGCCTGGCGTCCCACCCCGGCCATGCCATCGCGGCGCGCCAGCAGGCAGGCTTCGGCGCCATGCTCAGCTTTGAACTCCACGACATCGCCGCCGTCCGCGCCTTCGTGGATCAGCTCGAGGTCTTCACCCTGGCCGAGTCCCTGGGCGGGGTCGAAAGCCTGATCGCCCACCCGGCCCTGATGACCCATGCCGCCATGACGCCCGAGGCGCGGCGGACGGCCGGCATCACCGACGGCCTGCTGCGCCTTTCCATCGGCCTGGAGCATGCCGACGACCTGCTGGCGGATCTGTCGGCGGCGCTCCGCTTCGTGGCGCTCCCGCTCGCCATTCAAGCCGCCTGAGGGACACAGCCATGACCGCCCTGCCCCTTCCCCTGCCCGGCCCCTCCGCCGCGAACCCCGCCGTCGTTCCGCATACCGATGAACCGGTCGCCCTGCTCCAACTGGACAGCTCCAACCCCGCCGAAGCCGCCTCCGCCGTTTATCGCGAGGTCCGGCGCGGTCGCCGGGTCGTCGCCGTCGCCTGTGGCGATGCGGACGCCGCCGGACGCCTGTCCCGAACCCTGGACGCCATCGGCGTCGTCGCAGTCCGACCCGCGTCGGGCGAGGGCGTGCTCGGGGCCGGCGTCACGATCGTAGCCGGACCAGCAACCCTGCCCGGTCGATCGCGGCCTCACCCCGGCCGTGCCCTTCGCGTGGCCCTGGCCGGCTGCGGCGTGGTCGGAGGCGGCGTCCTTCCGCGGCTATTGGCCGATGCCCGGTTCGAGGTCGTCGGCGTCCTGGTGCGCGACCCGGCCAAGACCCGCGACACCGCCATCCCCGCTGATCTCGCCGTATCTGACCCGGCGGCCCTGCTGGCGCGCGAACCGGACATTCTGGTCGAGGCGATCTCGGACGCGTCTACCGGTCTGGCCCTGATCCGGGCCGCGCTGGCGCGCGGGGTGGACGTGGTCAGCGCCAACAAACAGGCGGTCGGCGCCGACCTGCCCGCGCTGATCGATCTGGCGGCGGCGGGCGGAGCGCGCCTGCTCTATTCCGCCAGCGTCGGCGGCGGCGCGCCTCTGATCGAGACCGTTCGAAGAGCCCGCGCCCACGGCGCCGTCGTGCGGATAGAGGCGGTGCTGAACGGCACCTGCAACTTCATCCTCAACCGCCTCGCCGAGGGCCGGCCGTTCGAGGAGGCGCTGACCGCCGCGCGCGAGGCGGGGTTCGCCGAGGCGGACCCGTCCGCCGACCTGGAGGGGCTGGACGCCGCCGCCAAACTTGCCATCCTCGGCCATGAGGCCCTGCGGGGAAGACTGACCGTGGGGGCCGTAGCCCGCCAGCCCCTGGGCCGTGACAGCGTGCTTCCCGCAGGTCGGGTGCGTCAGCTGGCGCGACTGGACGTCCGCACCGGCGAGGTCGGCGTCGCCCTTCGCGCCGTCGATGGCGACCCGTTGTTCGCGGACCTGGCGGATGAGTGGAACGCCTTGCGGGTCACAACCGGGGACGGACGGGTCTTCACCGCACGCGGCCGCGGCGCCGGACGGACGCCGACCGCCGAAAGCGTCTGGGCCGACCTGACGGACCTTGCCGATTTCGGTCCTTCGACCAAAGAAAACGCCGCCGGTTCCTGAGAACCGGCGGCGCTGGAGTCGCCTTGATCAGGAGACGATCAGAAGCGGTAGCGGGCGCCGACGAAATACTGCCGGCCAGTGTGGTGGTAGACGGAGGTGCTCTGGCGCTCGAGGCCGTCGCCAACGAACTGATGGTTGAACTCGTCCGTCAGGTTCAGGGCTTCAAACGTCACCTCGACCTGGTCGCTGATCTGGTACGAGGCGGAGGCGTCGATGTTTAGCGTCTCCTGTTTGCCTTCGATCGAGTTGCCGTTCCGACCGGGCACGTTCTGGGTATAGCTGTCGCGGGCGGCCGCCGAGACGCGCGCCGAGAAGCGGTCGTCTTCATAGTAGAGGGTGGCGTTCCACGAGACCGGCGACAGGTTGACCAGGTCCTCGGTCTGGAAGGCCGTGCACAGGGCATTGGCGCAGTAGTCGATCTCCGATTCCACGAACGTGTAGTTCAGCTGGACCCCGAGGTTGGAGAACGGCCCCGGCAGGAAGCGGAAGGGTTGCTGATAGCTGACCTCAAATCCGCTCAGCGGGCCGCCCTCGGTGTTCACCGCCGCCGTAAGCTGGAAGATGGTGGTCGGCGTACAGACGCCCGTGCAGAAGCCGGGGGCGAAGGCCGAAGGGTTCAGCGTCGTCAGGCTGGCGTAGGGCAGGTCCTGGCGCAGGATCTGGATGTAGCTGTCGATGTCCTTGTAGAAATACGAGAAGGACAACAGGCTTTCCGGCGCGAAATACCACTCGACGCTCATGTCGTAGGTGGTGGCCCGGAACGGCTCCAGCTTCACGTTGCCGATGGTTGCGGTGAAGTTCGGCCCGGTCGCCGCCAGCGAAGTGACGGGCACCAGATAGTTGGTGCCGGCGAAGGTGTTGCCGATCTGGGGCCGCGCCATGACCTTGGCCACGCCGAAGCGCAGGATCAGGTTCTCGACGGGCTCCAGCGCCAGGTTCATGGACGGCAGGGTGTCCATGTATTCGTTTTCACCGGTCACGAGCGTGCCGCCGCCGGTCGAGCTGTAGCCCTGGGCGTTGAGCACGGTCTGGACCTGGCGGACCCCGACGTTGCCGCGGAAAGGCATGTCCCACAGCAGGGTGTTGAAATCAGCCTGCAGATAGACCGCGAAGTCTTCCTCATTGATGACGCGGTTGCTGCCGCGGGCGTTGCCGTTGGTGATGCCCGTCAGGCGGAAGTCGCCCCCCGGAACGCCGGTGTCGCAGTTACAATAGATGTTGAACAGCGAGGCGATGGCGTCGAGGTCCGGCCGCACCCAGTTGGTCGGCGTGCCGGTCGGAACCAGATTCACGCCGAAGCCGGTCAGCAAGTTCGAAATGTTGGCCACGGTCGTGCCGCCCGGCAGGGCGGGAACGACCGTCTCGTCGGTCCGGCGCATTTCGGCTGAGCGGGAATCGTAGCTCTTCCAGTTGATGCCGGCCTTGAAGGTCAGCCAGTCCGAGGCGTCGTATTCGATATCGCCCTGAACGGACTCGAACAGGGTGTCGACGCTATTGGGCCGGAGGCGGACTTCCGACCTCGGCACAGCCAGGCCCGTCTGGCGCCACTGCCACTGGGTCGGATCGGCGACGTCGAAGCCGTAGCTGAGAACCGGGGCGTTGGGGTTGCCCCGGAAGTCCCAGGAATAGCCGGCGACGTTCGAGCGATCGAGCGTGACCGTGGTCTGGATCGGGTTGTCGAAATTCGACTCCGCCCGGCCGTAGTACCAGCTGCCGCGCAGACGATCGCTGAAGTCATGCTCGGCCGTCAGGCTCCATTGCAGGAACTCGGTCGACAGGACGTCGAAGCGGCTTTCCGAACGGATGTCGACGTTGTCGAACAGGCCGTAGACCAGCATGCCGTTCTGGACCTCGGCCTCGCGGACGTGGATCTGGGTCTGGCCGCCGGCCGCCGCGTTGCGGCTGAACGACAGGGACTCAAGGAAGTCTTCCGCACGGGTCGCGTCCAGTTTGGAATAGAGCACGTCGACCGAGAACAGGGTGCTGTCCGCGGGCCGCCACTGGAAGGCGCCGGTGACACCCAGACGTTCCTGGGTGTGGCTCAGCCGGCCGTAGCGCGGCAGGCGAGGAATGAACACGTTGGCCTGGTTCGCGGTGTTGTAGGCGGCGACGTTGGCGGCGGTGTTGGCCGGGCGCGCCACGCCGGTGGCGCAGTTGGCGGCGGTTGAGCCGTTGGCTCCGCTATTGCCGGGGTTCTGGGGTGCGACACCGACGGGGGAGCAGAAGCCGCCGCTGTTGGTGGCGCCCGGAGCTGCGGCAGGGGCCCAGCGCACCGAACTGAAGCCTTCTTCGAGCGAGTCACGCTCGCTGTAGGCCACCGAGAACAGGGCGCCGAACTGATCGTTCTCGCCGAACCGGTCGCTGATCAGGAACGCCGTGCGCGGGCTCCAGGCTTCGGACAGGTCGTTGTATCCGGCCTGGAACGAGGCGGCCATGGTGAAGCCGTCGTAGTCGAACGGCCGGGTCGCCTGCAGATCGACCGTGGCGCCCAGCGACCCTTCTTCGGTCTCGGCGGCGGCGGTCTTGCGCACCGTGATGCGGCTGAACAGTTCCGAGGCGAAAACGTTGAAGTCGAAGCCGCGACCGCGGTTGGCGCCGCCCGACGAATCGGTGCCGCCGGCGGTGGCCTGGGCCTCCATGCCGTTGATACGGGTGCGGGTGAAGTCCGAGCCGAGACCGCGGACGGTGATCGAACGGCCCTCGCCGGCGTCACGGTCGATGGCGACGCCGGGGACGCGCTGGATCGACTCGGCCAGGTTCAGGTCGGGGAAGTCGGCGATGTCCTCGGCGACGATGACGTCGATGACGTTGGTGTCGCGCCGCTTGGCGTCGAGGCCGGCGGTCAGGCTGGCGCGGAAACCCGTGACGATGATTTCGTCGATCTCGGTCGGATCGTCCTGGGGCGGGGCGGTCTGGGCCGCAGCGGCCCCGGCTCCCAGGCCAAGCGACAGGGCGACGGCCAGGCCGGATGCTCCGGCGAACAGGCTACGACGAAGAGTGCGGGTCATCCCCGGCTGAATGGCTTGCATCATATGCTCCCTCCCAATGGGCATACAGAACGCCGAGGTAGCCCCGGTCTATGTGTTTTTGCGACCTGGCGTCTTTGGCCCAATCGTTTGACACCGGTGTCATCTTGGCGTGGAATGGTCTCTGACACCGGTATCAATCATGAGCCTAACCCGATGATCCCTGTTTTCGCAACCCTGCTTCGACGCCTCCTTGTCATGAGCTTTGCGGGAACCGTGATTTCCGTGTCGTCGGGGGCACACCTCGCATCGGCACAGATCCCGGATGGGATCATCGCCTTTCCGGGCGCGGAGGGCGCGGGCCGGTTCGCGCTCGGCGGCCGCGGCGGGCGGGTTCTACGCGTGACCCATCTGGGGGACTCAGGCCCCGGCAGCCTGCGCGCGGCGGTCGAGGCCGACGGCCCGCGCACGGTGATCTTCGACATCGGCGGCGTGATCCGCCTGACCTCGCCCCTGACCGTCCGCCGCGGGCGTATCACGATCGCCGGCCAGACCGCGCCCGGCGGCGGAATCACCCTGCGCGACTATCCGCTTGTCGTGGCCGCGGACGACGTCGTGATCCGGCATATCCGCTCACGCCTCGGCGACGAGAGCGGGATTGAGGCCGACGCCGTATCGGTCGAACGCGGCCGCCGGATCATCCTCGATCACATATCCGCCTCGTGGTCCGTCGATGAAACCCTGTCGGTCGGCAGCCGCTACGCCCCGCCCGAGCGGGGCATCTATGACGTCACCGTGCAGTGGTCCCTGATTGCGGAATCGCTGAACGCTTCCGGCCATGCCAAGGGGGACCACGGCTACGGGACGCTGGCGCGCGGCGGACACGGCGCGCGCATGACCTTCCACCACAATCTGTGGGCCACGCACCGGGCGCGCATGCCTCGCCCGGGCAACTACAATCCGCCGTCGGTCGATCCGGAGGGTCCGCGCTTCGAGTTCCGGTCCAATGTCTTCTACGACTGGGGCGGTGGGCACGCCGGCTACAACGCCGACACCGAAAGCCTGTCCGTCTACGCCTTCATCGGCAACGCCTACATCCCCGGCCCGGACTCGGTCGGGCGATGGGCGTTTGAGGAATCCAGTCCGCTGGCCCGCGCCTGGTTCGACGGCAATGCGATGGACGGAGTCATCCCTGCCGACCCCTGGAGCCTGGTGAAGGATTCGAGCCGCCCGGACTACCGGCTGGCGACCCGACCGGACTGGGCGGACGCCGCCAACGAAACGGCGACGGATGCCGAGGCGCGCGTTCTGGCCCAGGTCGGCGCGGGCCGGACCCGCGACGCCGTCGACGCCCGCATCATCGAGGGTGTCCGCGCCCGCACCGGCCGCATCATCGACAGCCAGTCCGAAGTCGGAGGGTGGCCTGAACTCGAGCCGGGATCCCCGTGGACCGACAGTGACAACGACGGCATGCCGGACGAATGGGAAGCGATGCATGGGCTCAATCCGGCCAATGCGGCCGATGGCGTGGCAGACGGTAACGGAGACGGGTTCACCAATCTCGAGGACTGGCTGAACAGCCTCTGATCAGCGTGCCAGCCAGCCGCCGTCGACGGCCAGCACCGTGCCGTGGACATAGGCCGCCGCGTCCGAGGCCAGGAACACCGCCGCGCCGCTGATGTCGGACGGATCGCCCCACCGGCCTGCGGGGATGCGGGCGAGAATGTCACGGTTGCGGGTCTCGTCGGCGCGCAGGGCCTCGGTGTTGTTGGTCGAGAAATAGCCCGGCGCGATGGCGTTGACGTTGATGCCCTTAGACGCCCACTCGCAGGCCAGCAACTTTGTCAGCCCGGCCAGGCCGCTCTTGGACGCGGTGTAGGACGGCACCCGGATGCCGCCCTGGAAGCTCAACATCGAACAGATGTTGATGATCTTCCCGCCCCGCCCCGTATCCGCCCAGGTCCGGGCCACGGCCTGGCTGAGGAAGAAGGCGGTCTTCAGATTGGTGTCCATCACCGCGTCCCAGTCCTCTTCCGTGAAGTCGAGGCTGTCGTTGCGGCGGATGATGCCCGCGTTGTTGACCAGAATATCGATGGCTCCGACCGCGGCGACGGCCTGCGCCACGACGTCAGCAATCGGCGCAACCGAGGACAGGTCGGCGGGGATGGCGTGCAGCGCCCGCCCCGTCTCCGCCACCATGGCCGCCGTTTCGGTCGGCGCCGACCGCCCCACGGCGATGATGTCGGCCCCGGCCTGGGCCAGTCCGACCGCGATCGCCTGGCCAAGGCCGGTGTTGGCGCCGGTGACCATGGCCGTCTTGCCCGTCAGGTCGAAAGAGACGCTCATTTCAGCTTGCCTGTATTCTGCGGGTTTGGAGCGGATTGTGTGGATAGGTAACCGGTGTCATAAGCTTATGCAAACATCGGCCGGCGGCCCGCCTCACCATCAAGCCTCGAGAAAAACCCATGAAAATCGCCCTCATCATCGAGAACAGCCAGGCCGCCAAGAGCGAGACCGTCCACGCCGCCTTGACCGCAGTCGCCGGACCCCTCGGCCATCAGGTCTTCCACTACGGCATGTACACGCCCGAGGATAAGGCGTCGCTGACCTATGTGATGAACGGCCTGCTGACGGGGATCCTGATCAACTCGGGCGCCGCCGATTTCGTGGTCACCGGATGCGGCACCGGCACGGGCTCCATGCTGGCCGCCAACGCCATGCCGGGCGTGTTCTGCGGCCTGATCATCGACCCCACGGACGCCTTCCTGTTCGGCCAGATCAATGACGGCAACGCCATCGCCATGCCCTACGCCAAGGGCTTCGGCTGGGCGGCCGAGCTGAACCTGCAGGACGTCTATCGCAAGCTGTTCGAGGGCGAGCGCGGTCTGGGCTATCCCAGGGAACGCGCCGAGATCATGCGCAGGAACCGCGGCATCCTGAAGGATCTGAAGGCCGTCACCTGCCACGACATGCTGACCGTCCTGAAGACCGTGGACCAGGACCTGCTGAAGGCCGCCGTCGCCGGCGAACGCTTCCAGGAATACTTCTTCGCCAACGCCACGGATGAAGCGATCCGCGACCATGTGAAGGGCCTCGTCAGCCACTGATGCCCGCGATCCGCCTGCGGAGCTGTGGTCCGCTGCGACGTCCCGTCGCCGGCCGGACCGACCGACCGTCAGACAGTCGCCGGAGCCAGCGCCTTGCGGACCGCCATGCCGAGTTCTGACAACCGGAAGGGTTTGCGCAGCACGCTTTCCATCGGCATCACCCGGTCCACCGCCTCCATATCGGCATAGCCCGTCGCCAGGAGGATCGGCACGCCGGGAGCCACCACCCGCGCTTTCAGGACCACATCAACCCCGGTCATGCCGGGCATGGCGTAGTCCACGATCAGCAGGTCGGGCCGGGATCCCTGCAGGACGCGCAGCCCCGCCTCCCCGTCGGCGGCCTCATCGACGCTGTAGCCGAGAGACTGCAGACACTCGACGATGAAGCGCCGTACGGCGTCGTCGTCGTCGACGACCAGAATGCGCTGGTGCGGCCCCTCGGCGTCGGCCTCTGCGCGGAAGACGTCCTCGGGCGCCGAGACCACGGCGGCCGCCGTCGGCAGCCAGATCTCCACGGTCGTGCCGCGCCCTTCGACGCTGGACAGACGCACCGTGCCGCCGGACTGCTGAGCGATGCCGTAGACTTGGCTCAGGCCGAGCCCCGTGCCCTTACCGATCGGCTTGGTCGTGAAGAAGGGATCGAACACCTTGGCCATCAGTTCGGGCGGTATGCCGGAGCCGGTATCCGTAACGCTGATCACCGCATAGTCGCCGGGAGCCAGATCACTGCCCTGCGCCATCTGACGTGTGCTCGAGATTGTCAGGACGCCGCCCTCGGTCATGGAATCCCGGGCATTGATCGACAGGTTCAGAATCGCCAGTTCGAGCTGGTTGGCGTCGGCCAGCGCCCAGGGCTCAGCGGCGTCCAGGACCATCTCGATCCGCACCATCGGACCGATGGTGCGGTCCAGAAGGTCATGCATCCCTGTCACCAGCCCATTCAGGTCGACCGCCTTCAAGGTCAGGTTCTGGGTCCGCGAGAACGCCAGCAACTGATGGGTCAACTTGGCCGCGCGCTCCGCCGCCTGGCGAGCGAAGTCGGCCAGTTTCGCCGTCTTTTCATCCTCGGTCCGGCGCTGGATGAGTTCGAGGTTCCCGAAGATGACGGTCAGCAGATTGTTGAAGTCATGGGCGATGCCGCCTGTCAGCTGGCCCACCGCCTCCATCTTCTGGGACTGCGCCAGCGCCGCCTGGGCGCGCTCGCGCACAGCGACTTCCTGCATCAGCTGGTTGTTGGCCGACGACAGTTCCTCGGTCCGCTCGGCGATTCTGGCTTCGAGTGAGCCGTTCAGATTGGTCAGCCGGCCCTCGGCCAGTTGAAGCTCTTCCAGGCGACGACGCGCCTCGTACTGTCGGCTTCGACCGCGCATCGCCGAGTTGACCGCACTGGCGAGGGTGTCGCTGTGCACTGGCCGTTCAAGCACGACAACGTTGCCGAGTTGCTCAAGCATCCTCAGCGCATCGCGCGGGCGCCGCCCGGCGCGCTTTGTGGCGAGCAAGACGAACGGAAAGTCCGACCAGGAGGGCTGGTCGTCCAACCATGCGCCGAGGCCGCTCAGATCAGCATCCAGCAGGGACTCCTCGGTCACCACCGCGATCGCCGCACCACGTCGCGCTTCACGGGCGAGGGCCTCGCCGCTTTCGCAGATCACACTCTCATGCCCGACACGTGTGAGTAGTTGATCGATCACGTCAGCGTCGCGGCCCTTTATGGCCAGCAACAGGATACGCTGCTCCACCCGCCTATCCTTCGCCGACGGCGGGCTCGGCCGACATCAGGGGCGTGGAGCCGCGATAGTTGGGCAACCCCGTCAGGACACCCTCGAAATCCTTCAGCGGATCGCCGATCTGGATGCCGCCGCGTGCGAGGCGGAACTCGCGGATGCTGGACTGGTGCTCGGTGGTGCGACTCTTGGCGACCGAGACGGCCTTCAGGACATTGCCGCGCGACTCGAAATACCGGAACAGGACGATGGTGTCGGACAGATAGCTCAGGTCGATCTCGGACCGCACGTCGCCCACGATGCCGTGCTGGCCGAGGATCAGCACCGTTATGACCCCCTGCTGGTTCAGGTAGCTGAGCATTTCGTGCATCTGCAGCAGCAGATATTTTTCGCCCGGCATGGCCTGCAGGAAGGCGTTGAGACTGTCGATGGCGATGAAGCCCACGCCGTCCTGCTCAACCGCCCGCCGGATCCAGCTGGCGAACTCGCCCGGAGTCAGTTCCGCCGGGTCAATCTGGAAAACCTGCAGCATGCCGCTGTCGATGTGTGGCTGGAGGTCCATGCCCATGGCCCTGGAGCGCGCCAGCATGGTCGTGACGCCCTCATCGAACAGGTAGTAGGCGGCCTTCTCGCCCCGCTGTATCGCTTCAAGGCCGCAGCACACCGCCGTGGTGGTCTTGCCCACGCCCGACGGGCCGTTCAGCAGGGTGTTGGTTCCGGGCGAGAGACCGCCGCCGAGCATTTCGTCCAGATGATCAATTCCGGTCGAGACCAGCGCGTCGGAGAACTCGGCATGATGATCCGCCGCGACCAGGCGCGGGAACACCGCGACGCCGCCCGTCTCGATGGCGAAGTCGTGGAAGCCGCCGCGATATTTGACGCCCCGCATCTTCACCACCCGCAAACGCCGGCGCTCCGAGCCGTACTCCTGCGCCGCCTGTTCGAGGGTAATCACGCCGTGGGCGATGCTGTGGAGCTGCAGGTCGCCGGGGTCTGAGCTGCGGTCGTCAAGCAGCAGGACGGTGCACTGGCGGGTCGAGAAATACTGCTTCAAGGCCAGTATCTGACGCCGGTAGCGGAGCGAATTCTGTGCGAGGAGGCGCATCTCCGACAGGCTGTCGAACACGACCCGCGCTGGCCTCAGGCGATCGACGCACTCCATCACGCCGGCAATCGTTTCGCCAAGCTCTACCTCGGACGGATCCAGGATCGACTGTTCGCTTTCAGGGTGCAGCCCGTCCTCGCTGACGAGTTCGAAAAGCTCGATCCCGTCCAGCGCCCAGCCATGACTGCGGCCCACTTCGCGCAACTCCGCCGCCGTCTCGGACAGGGTTATATACAGCCCCGGCTCTCCGGCCCGCACACCCTCCAGCAGAAACTGCAGCGCAATCGTCGTCTTGCCGCTGCCGGGGGTGCCCTCAAGCAGATACGAACGGTTGGCCGTCAGTCCTCCTCCGAGGATGGTGTCCAGCTCAGGAACGCCCGTCGAAACTCGAGGCGAGGCGGAATTGGACGTGGCGGGCATTGGCCTTCTCGGCAATCGCTCGGGATTGTGAGCCGGGAAGGAACGAGCTTAGCCGGGAAAGGCTCCCTGAAATGCGTGTTTCAGGGCCGGTACGGGCCTGTATCAGCGGTTCGGCGGCGCCGTCGAATCCCTGACCACGAGAGACGGATCGACCTCCGGCTGGACGAGGGTCGCGGGATCGAGGCCGCGCAGACCGGCGGTCAGTTTCTCCGCCGCCATCCGGCCCATGTCGCGGATCGGCAAGCGGACTGTGGTCAGGTTGGGCCAGACGCGCGACGCCATCGGCAGGTCGTCAAAACCGACGATCGACAGGTCGCGGGGTACATCCAGACCGGCGTCGCGGGCGGCCTTCATCACCCCGATCGCCATCTCATCATTGCCGGCGAAGATCGCCGTCGGGCGCTGCGGCAGGGCCAGCAGTTCCGTCGCGGCCTCGACGCCGGATTCGAACGTATAGGCCGCGCGGCGGACGTAGGCGGGATCCAGCACCAGCCCGTGCTCGGCCAGCCCCTCGGCGAATCCCCTGCCCCGCTCGTGCGACGAACGGAAGGTGTCCGGACCCGAAATGAACGCGATCCGCTGATGCCCCAGTTCAGCCAGATGCCGCGCCGCCTGGGCCGCGCCCCGGCTGTCGTGCGTCACCACCATACAGGCCGGTTCGTCCAGCGAGACCGAGGCGATCCGCACATAGGGACAGTCCGCCTCCTTCAGAATGGCCACCACCCGGTCGTCCTCTGACACCGACGGCGGCATGACCACGCCGAACAGCTTCTGCCGCACGATGAAGTTCCGCACGTCGCCCAGAAAGGCGTCACTCGCCCTGTTGCAGGGATGGACGACCAGTTCCAGGCCGGAACCCCGCACGGCGTCGAGCACGCCCTGCTGCATGTTGACGACATAGTTCGGGCTTGGGTTGTCATAGATCATCCCGACCAGGAACGACCGCCGGAAAGCCAGCCCCCGGGCCTGGGGGTCGGGGGTGAAGCCATGTTCGGCGATGACCGCCTCGACCCGCTTGCGTGTCTCTTCCTTGACGAAGGGCGAGTTGTTGATGACCCGTGAGACGGTCTTCTTCGACACCTCGGCGAGCCGGGCGATGTCATTGATGGTGGCGGGCTTGCCGCCGGTCCGTCTGGGCTCGTTCACTGAGGGATTCTCTCTGGCCGAACGGTGTCCTTAGACCTTGCCGCGCGCCCTGTCAGCGGTCACGTCCCGCGGCGGGTCGCGGGGCGATCCAGCACATCGTCACGCAGCGGAGTCATGAAGCGCAGGTCCCAGTCGTCGGGGTTGAACGGCTTGCGCGTCGCTTCGACCACAGCCGGATAGCCGCCGACCTCGCGCTCGTGGTCGATGATCTCCCCGCGGCCCTCCGCGACCTCGGCGATCAGCAGCACGTCCCGCATGTCGCGGTCCCAGGGTCGGGCGCCGACCTGCGACAGGACCGCCCGCTGCACGTCCACGGCGGGCATCGGCGTCAGCCCTTCCCACCAGACCGGCGGACGACGCGTCTGGATGATCCGGGCAGGACTGGTGGTGTAGCGGCCGAACATGCGGATGGGCTCGCCGACCTGATCCACGGCGATGTTGTCCCGGCCATAGTATTCCACGTCTCCCGCCCCGCCGATCATCATGAAGGCGAGTTGGTCGACCGGCGTCGACGGGCCCGCGCGCAACACGTTTCCGATCACGGTCATCTTGCCGACCTCGAACGGGACGGTCCCCCACTCCTCCGGCGCGAGGTTGTAGTGGATGGCGCGCGGACCCGGATTGTAGATCAGGTTGTTGACGATCACCCCGTGAACCCCGCCCTTGAACAGGGGGCTGCGCTCATAGTTGTGGGCATAGAGATTGCCGACGATCAGCAGGCCGGTGACATTGTCGTGGATCAGCGAGCCCTTGGAATGCTCGCCCTTGGAATGGGTCGAATAGGCCAGGCTCTCGCCGTTCAGATTGTTCGAGAAGGTGATGTTGTGGCTGGTGCCACGGCGCCATTCCTCAGGCGTCGAGCCGGTGAAGCGCGGGCCCGAGGCCGACAGGTTCTCGTCGGTCGCCCAGGTCAGACTGCAGTGATCGACGATGACATTGTATGCGCCGACGGTGGCGATGCCGTCCTCGTCCCAGCCGCTCATCCACTCGCCACCGGCCGAGCCGGGCCGGATCCGGATGTGCTGGACGATAACGTCGTGCCCGCGGATGTCGATGCCGCCGCGGATCAGGGTGATGCCCGGCGACGGCGCGGTCTGGCCGGCGATGGTGATGAAGGGATTCCGGAGCACCAGGGTCTGTTTGCCCAGGTCGATGACCCCGCCGACCTCGAACACCACGATGCGCGGCCCCTCGGCCTCGATGGCGGCGCGCAGCGAGCCAGGGCCCGAGGCGTCCAGATTGGTGACCCGGATGATCTGGCCACCCCGCCCGCCCGGCGTCTGGGCCGCCCAGCCCAGTGCCCCCGGGAACGCCGGTAGCGGCGCTTCGGCAGCGATCGGCGCCGGCTGCTGTGCAGCGGCAGGCGAGGCAAGGCTGGCCGGAAGGATGAGGGCGGCCACGAGGGCGGCGAGGCGGAGCAGGGTCATGATTCCATCCTATTGCACGGTCGCTGTGGTCGCGACCTTGAGCCGGGGCGGCGCCGGAAAGGCTTCGCCGGATTCAAATTGACACCGGTTTCCTTCCTGCGCAATGTCTGCCGCAACAGGGAGGCGGCGTGAGCCACGCACACGATAATTCAGCGGTTTCACCGGTCGCGCGGGCCTTTGTCGGCGCGCGTCGCGGCGGCTGTGCGCTCGAAGCCTATCCGGGCCTGCAGCCCGAATCGCTTGAGGCCGCCTACGCCATCCAGGATGAGGCGATCGCCGCCTGGCCGGATCGTATCGCCGGCTGGAAGCTGGGCCGGATCAACGCCCCGCACGATGCGCGCTTCGGCGCCGGGCGGCTGGCGGGGCCGATCTTCTCGCGGAACGTCTGGACGGCGGCCCACACGCCAACCCGCTTCGGCGTGATCGAGGGCGGCTTCGCGGCGGTCGAGGCGGAATATGTGCTTGAGATGGGCGAGACCGCGCCGGACCGGGCCGACTGGACCGTCGATTCGGTCGCGCCGCTGGTGTCCCGCGTCTTCATCGGGGTCGAGATCGCCGGCAGCCCCTTCGCGGGCATCAACGAACATGGGCCGGCTGTCACGGCCTCGGATTTCGGCAACAACGCCGGTCTGATCCTTGGCTCCGAGGTCGCCGGCTGGCGCGAACGCCTGTCGGACCTGACCTGCACCGTGGCCATCAACGACATCGTCATCGGGCGCGGCGGCGCATCATCGATCCCGGGCGGACCGCTCGATTCACTCGCCTTCCTCCTGAACCTCCTTCACCGGCGCGGCCGGCGGCTCGAAGTGGGCCAACTGGTCTCGACGGGCGCCGCCACCGGCGTGCACGATATCTTCGCTGGCCAGTCCGCCTCCGCCGACTTCGGGCCCGATGGCCGCATCGACTGTGTCGCGGTCCCGGCGACAGGAGCCATCGCATGAGCCTGACCCGTCGCACCCTCGGCCTCGCCGGCCTGTCCGGTCTCGGCCTCGCCTCCTGCGCCCCGCGGGCGACCGCCAATGGGCAGACCATCTTCAACGCCGTCGATGTCCACCCCGGCGACTTCCCCACGGTGACCGCCGTCAAATGGATGGGCGAGGAACTCGGCCGGCTGACGGACGGCCGACTCGGCATCCGCCAGTTCCCCTCGGGCCAGTTGGGCAATGAAGACGATTCGATCGGTCTGACGCGTTTCAAGGCGGTCGATATGTGCCGCGTCGCGGTCGCGGCCCTCAACAACGCCTTCCCCGAGACCCGCCTGCTGGCCTTGCCCTATGTCTTCCGTTCGGTGTCGCATGTCCGCGCCGTGGTCGACGGCGGGATCGGCACCGAACTGCTCAATGTGTTCGAGGGCCGCGGTCTTGTCGGGCTGGCCTATTACGACGCCGCACCGCGCTGCTTCTACAATGTGCGCCACCCGGTCACCGAGCCGGGCCAGCTGCGCGGCCTGAAGATGCGCGCGCCGCAGTCGGACATCTTCCTCGACTCCATCCGCGCCATGGGCGCCAATCCGACGCCCCTGACCTTCGGCGCGGTCTTCTCCTCGCTGCAGACTCATCTGATCGACGGGGCCGAGAACAACTGGCCGGCCTATCAGTCCAGCCGCCAGTACGAGGTCGCGCAATACTGGAGCCAGACCGAACACTCGTTCTCGCCTGACGCCCTGCTGATGTCGAAAGACAGCTTCGACGCCCTGACGCCGGCGGACCAGGAACTGATCCGCGACGTGGCGCGCCGGTCGGTGCAGGTCATGAGGGTCGACTGGGACAGGAGCGAGGCCGACGCCCGCGCCGCCGTCATCGCCGCCGGCGTCCAGGTCGCCGAGGTCGACAAGGAAGCTTTCGCCGCCACCGTCCGGCCCGTGCTGGACAAATACCTGGCCGAGCCGCGCCTGCGCGCGCTCCACGAACGGATCGCAGCGGTCGCCTGAACGGCCGCGCAAACTCACGGCGCTCAGGGAGGGCGTTGCATGTCTGAACCTCGACGCGGAAGCGCACGCGCGCTCGACGGCCTCGACCACCTGGCCATGGGACTGGCGGGCTTTGCCCTCGTGGCCATGGCCCTGATCCAGGCCTGGCAGGTCTTCGCCCGCTATGTGCTCAACGACAGCCCCGGCTGGACCGAGCCGCTCGCCCTGCTGCTGATGAGTTTCGCCGTGATGTTCGGCGCCGCCGTCGCGGTGCGGCGCGAGACCCATTTCGCCTTCCAGTCCTTCCGGGATGCGGCGCCGGGTCCGCTGCAATGGCTGCTCAAGTCGATTTCCCGCCTGATCGCCGCCGCCGCCGGCGCCGGCCTGATGGTCCTCGGCGGAACGCTGATGATCGATGAATGGCCGGTCGCCCTGGCTGGAGCGCCCCTGCCCTCGGGTCTGAAGTTCGCCGGCCTCTGTGTCGGCGGCGCCCTGATCCTGCTGTTCTCGATCGAGCGCCTGCTGACCGGCGACTACCGCGCGCCGGATGTCGCCGAAAAGGCGGAGGACTGAGCATGGAATACATCATCCTCTTCGGCCTTCTGGCCATCCTTCTGGCCATCGGCGTGCCGGTCGCCTTCTCCCTGCTGGCCGCGACCCTGGCGACGGTCCTCTATCTGGCCCTGCCGCCGATCGTCGTGTTCCAGCAGATGGGGTCCGACATCACCTCGGTGGCCCTTCTGGCCATCCCGCTGTTCATCTTCACCGGCGAACTGATGATGAAGGGCGGCCTGTCCGACCGGATGATCGCCCTCGCCTCCTCCATGGTCGGCCATGTGCGCGGCGGCCTGGGCCAGGTCACCGTCGTGGGCTCGACCCTGTTCGGCGGCGTCTCGGGCAGCGCCATCGCCGACGTCTCGGCCGTCGGCGGCACCATGATCCCGCAGATGCAGAAGCGCGGTTATGACGCCGACTACGCCGTCAACGTCACCATCTCGGCGGCGCTCGTGGCCCTGCTGGTGCCGCCCTCGCACAATATGATCCTTTATTCGGCCGCGGCCGGCGGCGGGGTCTCGATCTCGGACCTGTTCGCCGCGGGCATCATCCCCGCCCTGCTTCTCGCCGCGACCCTGATGGTCACCGCCTATGTCGTCGCCCGCAAGCGCGGCTATGCAGCCGAGGTCTTCCCCGGCTTCCGCACCATCGCCGTGCGGCTGGTCGCCGCCATCCCCGGCCTGCTGCTGGTCGGCATTATCTTCACCGGCATCCGGATGGGCGTCTTCACCGCCGTGGAGAGCGCCTCGATCGCCGTGGTCTACGCCACCGTGGTCACCGGCCTGATCTACCGCCACATGACCTGGAGCGCCTTCAAGGCCGCCTGCCTCGGCGCGGCGCGAACCTCGGGCATGGTACTGTTCATCATCGGCTGCGCGGGCGCCTTCGGCTGGCTGATGGCTTACATGCAGGTGCCGACCATGATGGTCGACCTGCTGCAGACCCTGACCGACAATCCGATCCTGATCCTTCTGCTGATCAACGTCATCCTGCTGATCCTCGGCACCTTCATGGACATGGCGCCGCTGATCATCATCTGCACCCCGATCTTCCTGCCGGTGGCCAAGGCCTTCGACGTCGATCCAGTCCAGTTCGGCGTCATCCTGCTGCTCAACTGCGGCATCGGCCTGATCACCCCGCCGGTCGGGTCAGTTCTTTTCGTCGGCAGTGCCATCGCCGGCATTCCCATGACCCGGGCGTTGAAGACCATCTGGCCGTTCTGGCTCTCTTGCGTCGCCGTGCTGATGCTGGTCACCTTCATCCCGGCGCTTTCGCTGTGGCTGCCCTCGCTGATGAAATGACCGACCTGCTGGCCGTTCGACCGGCCGAAGACTGCCGCTGGGACTGCGTCGCCCTGGGCGAAGTCATGCTGCGCCTCGATCCGGGCGAGGGCCGCATCCGCACGGCGCGGTCCTTCCAGGTCTGGGAGGGCGGCGGCGAGTACAATGTCGCGCGAGGCCTGCGAAAGACGTTCGGGATGCGGACTGCGGTCGTCACCGCCCTGCCGCGCAACGAGATGGGCGCCCTCGCCGAGGATCTGATCCTCCAGGGCGGCGTCGACACGTCCCACATCCTGTGGCGTGAGGCCGACGGCATCGGCCGCAATACCCGGATGGGTCTGAATTTCACCGAGCGCGGCTTCGGCGTGCGCGGCGCGCTGGGCGCCTCGGACCGTGCCAACACCGCCGCCTCGCAGATGCAGCCGGATGAGGTCGACTGGGACGCTCTCTTTGGCGGCGAAGGCGTGCGCTGGCTCCACACCGGCGGCATTTTTGCAGCCCTGTCCGAGAGCACCGCCGCGACCACCCTGGCCGCCATCCGGGCCGCCAAACGCCATGGCGTCATCGTCAGCTACGACCTCAACTACCGCGCCAGTCTGTGGTCCAGCCATCCCGATCCGGACGCCGCTCAACGGGTCAACCGCGAGATCGCCGGCCTGGCCGACGTCCTGATCGGCGACGAATACGCCTGGGAATCCTGCCTCGGCGTCGGCGGCCACGCGGCCCGCGCGGACCAGGCCGACGCCGCGCCGTTCGACGCCCTCGTCGCCCGCTCTTCCGGCGACCTGCCCAACGTCAGGATTTTCGCCGCCACCCTGCGCGACCCGGTCTCGGCCTCGGTCAACCGCTGGGGCGCGGTGCTGTGGGCCAGTGGAAAGCGCTATACCACGCCGGTGCGCGAGATCGCGGTTCTGGACCGCGTCGGCGGCGGCGATGGTTTCGTCTCGGGGATGGCGTATGCCTTCCTGAACGGCCTCGGGCCGCAGATCGCCGTCGATTACGGCGCGGCCCACGGGGCACTGGCCATGACCACCCCGGGCGACAACGCCATGACCTCTCTGCATGAGGTGAAAGCTGTGGCCGGCGGACGCGGGGCGGCGGCGATCCGCTAGTCTTGACGACCTGCAGTTGTGGACGCGAGCCTTGCAAGCCTGTGTTCTGAACGTCACAGATACGTCCATATGAGCGGGGCGCGATCTCAATCGGTGCGCCAGATCGTGGACAGATTGAAAGGCGGGGCTGGCCATTCACATTTCTGTATGCAACCTCGGCTATGCAGACGCATTAACTGCTACCCAACCCGGAGACTGACTGATGAAAAAAACCATTGCAGCCATCACAGCCGGCCTCCTGCTTGTCGCAGGTCAGGCCGTCGCCCAGAACAACAGCGCGACCGTCCGTGTCGGCGACCGTGTCGGCGCCCAGGCCGGTGACTCGAGCGAATTCGCGGGCGTGCCGATCGCTGTCCTGCTGCTCGGCGGCGCCGCCCTGATCACCCTGATCGTCGTGGCCACCGACGACGACAGCGAGAGCGACTAAGCTTTCCGGCCATTCCGGCCTCAGGAATCGCCCCCGTCGCGCAAGCGGCGGGGGCTTTTTCCTGTGCCCGCCCCGCGCTCCTCCGTCTTCAGGCCCGCTCTTCCTCCGCGCCGCAGAGCGCGCACTGGAAGCGGGCGACCTTCGATTTCGAGGGCATGGGCCTGAGGACCGAGGTCCGGCCGAACTCGAACCGGCACCGCCTGCATTCGTCGTCCTGGGGCGCACGGGCCGCGAGGACGCTCGCTATGGCCGCATCCTTCTCGGCCACCTTCGCGCGCGCCCGCGCCTCGTCCGCCTGGGCCCGGACGATGTCGTCCTGCGCCGCGCGCTTCTCGCGCTCCAAGCGCTCGACCAGCTGGCGTCGGTAAAGGTCGTGGTCGGTCATTTCGTCCCCCTCTCTGGCCGGCAGCGAGGCGCAGATAAACCACGGAGTCAACGGCAGCGCCCTGCTCCGGCCAGCCCCCGGAGACGGTTGCACAGGGCCGATGCGCTTTCAGCCGTCCCGGTCTAGGCTCCCGGCAAACGAGTCCGGGGGAGAGACCATATGACCGACTGCGCCGCCGCCGGGGACCCTGCCGTCGACCGCGACGACCGGCTGGTCATTCTCGCCTCCTCAGTCGGAACGGTGATCGAGTGGTACGACTTCTATCTGTACGGCTCGCTGGCGGCGATCATCACCGTCCAGTTCTTCTCCGGCGTCAACGAGACCACCGGCTATATCTTCGCCCTGATGGCCTTCGCCGCCGGCTTCGCGGTCCGACCGTTCGGAGCCATCTTCTTCGGCCGGCTGGGCGATCTCTGGGGGCGCAAGAACACCTTTCTCGTCACCATGCTGCTCATGGGGCTGTCGACCTTCGTCGTCGGCCTGCTGCCCTCCTACGCCGCCATCGGCATTGCAGCGCCCGCCATCCTCATCGCCATGCGGCTGCTGCAGGGCCTGGCCCTGGGCGGGGAGTACGGCGGCGCAGCCACCTATGTCGCCGAACACGCGCCGCCCGGAAAGCGCGGCTTCTACACCTCCTTCATCCAGATCACGGCGACCGCCGGCCTGATGCTGAGCCTGCTGGTCATACTCGGCGTGCGCACCGCCGTCGGCGAGGAGGCCTTCAAGGACTGGGGCTGGCGGATTCCCTTCCTCGTCTCGATCCTGTTGCTCGGCGTGTCGCTGTGGATCCGCCTCAGACTGGCCGAGAGCCCGGCCTTCGCCCGCATGAAAGCGGAGGGCAAGGGCTCGAAGACGCCGCTCAAGGACAGTTTCGGGAAGTGGCCGAACCTCAAACTGGTGCTGCTGGCCCTCGTCGGCCTGACCGCGGGTCAGGCCGTGGTCTGGTATACGGGCCAGTTCTACGCCCTGTTCTTCCTCGAGAAGACGCTGAAGGTGGATGGCCCACTGGCCAACATCCTCATCGCGATCTCCCTGCTGCTCGCCACGCCCTTCTTCGTCTTCTGGGGCTGGCTGTCAGACAAGGTCGGCCGCAAGCCGATTATCCTCGTCGGCTGTCTGCTGGCGGCCCTGACCTATTTCCCGCTGTTCCACGCCCTGACCGGGGCGGCCAATCCGCAGCTGGCCGCAGCCACCGCCAGCGCCCCGGTCAGCGTGCACGCCGACCCGGCCGACTGCGCCCTGCAGTTCGATCCGGTGGGCAAGACGGTGTTCGACAGCTCCTGCGACCTGGCCAAGTCGTATCTGGCCAAGGCCGGCGTCACCTACGCCAATATCGCCGCCCCGGCGGGATCGACGGCCGAGGTCCGCATCGGCCATGTGGTCGTGACCAGTTTCGACGGCGCGGCCCTGCCCCGCCCCGACTTCGCCGCGCGCAAGGCCGAATGGGAAGCCGGACTCGGCGCCGCCCTGGCCGCCGCCGGCTATCCTGCCAGGGCTGACAGCGCCCTGGTCAACAAGCCGCTCGTCGTCGCCATCCTGTTCGTGCTCGTGATCTATGTGACCATGGTCTACGGCCCGATCGCGGCGGCCCTGGTCGAAATGTTCCCCACCAACATCCGCTACACCTCCATGTCCCTGCCCTATCACATCGGCAACGGCTGGTTCGGCGGCTTCCTGCCCACCACAGCCTTCGCGATGGTCGCCGCGACGGGCAATATCTACTACGGCCTCTGGTATCCGGTGGTGGTGGCGCTGGTGACGGTGGTGGTCGGCTATCTGTTCATCCGTGATCGGAAGGATGTGGACCTGGGCGGCTAGTTGTTCGGTCCCGAAGTGAGGTGGATTGAATCGTATCGGAAGCGGTCTGGTTCGTCAGCCCACGCCTTGCAGATGGCTTCGTAGGGCGTGAGACCTTGTAAGGTCTTGGGCCGCTTGGCGAAGTTGTAGGCGTCCAGGATGGCGACGAGGTGCTGCCTGAGCTGTCGGTGGCTGTCGTAGTGATAGCGGCGGCCGGTGGCTTCCTTCAGCATCCGGTTCATCCGCTCGACCTGGCTCTTGGTTCAAGGACGATTGCGCTTGGTGAAGCGGTGCTCGGCGCAGTGTTCGAGGCAGACGCGGTCGAACTTGTGGACCCGCTAGCGAGCTGCGGGGCCGGAGCGTTGCTGGGGCATGTCCCCGAACTGCACGCCGTTGTCGGTCATCACCGTATGGATCTGTAGGGCACGGCTTCGATCACCGCCTTGAGGAAGTCGGCGGCGGCCTGGACGTTGGCGGCGGGGTGTAGCTGGGCGAAGGCGAACTTGGATGTCCGGTCCACGGCGACGAACAGGTGCAGCTTGCCCTCGTCGGTCCTGACCTCGGCGATGTCGATGTGGAAGTAGCCGATCGGATAGCGCTTGAACGGCTGTTTGGTGGGCTTGTCGCCGGCGATCTCGGGCAGGCAGCTGATGCCGTGGCGCTTCAGACAGCGGTGATGCGACGACCGGGTCAGGTTCGGCAGCGTCGCCTGGAACGCGTAAGGGCCGTCGTCCAGCGGCAACAGGGTATGCCTGCGGAGGCGAAGACGATGGCTTCTTCCTCAGGCGTCAGAACCGTCGATCAAACCGTCTTGGGGCCCATCGGCGCGTCATGAACGAAGGCTCGCTTGCGCCGTTTGGCGACGGTCTTGTGGTTGAACCCGTGCCGCGGCGCTAGCTCTTTGAGCGGAGCTTTCGATCGCTGTATCGCAGCTCGGACTGCGTGCGTGGTCGTGGCGCTGCCGAGGAGTATCTGGCCCATAGTGTCGCTCGGAATGAAGGGTCAGCTCGACTGATTCCCCCACACTCCGGGACAGGACACCTAGGGCTTCCCGTGCCGCGCCGCGGCTTCGCGGGTGCCAATCGATAGCTAGAATCCCACGCCGGTCGCGAGCGTGGGTCTCGCAGGGTTTGCGGGCTTTGCTACCGTACGGCCTCCACATAGACGCTCATCTGCGGATGAGTGTTGTCGAAATACAGGGTGTTCCTGAGTGGGGCGCAGGCCGATTGCCCGTAGCCAGATCGATAAGGTTCGGCGAAGCCCGCGTTGCGCATGAATGCCGCGATTTTGTCGTGGCTCCACCACGAGACATGATTGCCGGGTCTGTCGCCTCGCCATTCGGTCAACCCGGTAAAGTAGTCGAGCGCACCGATCTTGCCCTTTTCGGCGATTATGCGGCGAATCTCAACGGCATCAAATTTGTGAACCGAAGGCGAAAGGTCGTTTGGCGCCAGCATGGTCGCGACGTGATGCAGCCACCGCTCTTCCAAGGGCACTGAAGTGGCCGGCGCGTGGAGCATGGTCTCAAAGGTTCCTGGCCGATCATAAGCCTTGTCCCAATAGAACCAGTCCTCATCGGAGCGCTGCATGGCCGCAAAGTCGGTGTCAGCGTCGGGTCCCGTGGTCACGCGCAAAAATCCGCCCGGCTTCAGGGCGCGATATGACTCGCGGAACAACCGGTCCACCGCGTCATCCTTGACGTGTTCGATGGTGTGGCTTGTGTATATGACATCGGCTGACGCATCGGGGATCGGCAGAGGATCATCCGACATGAGATCGCAATGAATGACGTTCTTTTGATCGTCCCTGTACCAATCGGAAACATAGTCCAGATTGATCCACCGAGGATGGAAAAACGAGCCTGCGCCAACGTTGTAGAAACGACCGTGAGGATAGAGTCGGTCGTAGAGCGCCGTATCGTCCGGCACGACCCGCCTGAGATCGACGCCAAATCGCTGGGCCGTCGTTCGTATCCGATGCTTCAACTTGCCCAACGCCATTTAGCTCCGAGTTCACCTTTAGATGGACGTTTATCCCAAGGCTGAGGGACCGGCCATACCTGACGACAAACGCCGCGCAAATTTGCCAAAGATCATGGCCGATGATGGTCCTGTCTGTTCCCCTCCACGGCCCCGACCCGCCGACATCGGCGCGTTGTGAACCCTCTGTAGGTCGTCCACCCGATCCGGCCCGGGAAAGCTTGAGTCAGCCTTTTCCCGAGAATGACGCAGGATGGGAAGCTATTGAGTCCACGTCCGGGTCGGCGCAATCAGCCTCAGACCCGCGGCGACTCATCGCGATATCCGGTCCCTTGAACCTCGGATTTGCCAGAGCGCGCATCAAGCGAATCCTTGGTACACGCTAGCCGCGACCTGAGACAGGACACGGTGCGCCAGAGACAGCCAGCCTTGGAGACGGTTTAATGGTAGAACATCCCTCATCACTGCCTGTTGCACCCCGATGGGCGACTTGCGCCCGGATAGGACTTGTCGAATATGAGTTGGCGCGCAACTCGGCCCGTGAAACGCCGGACGCCTTCTGGGGCGAACAGGCGCGCCGCCTCGACTGGACGACTCCGCCCACCCGCATCAAGGACGTGTCGTTCGACAGGGCCGATTTCCGCATCCGCTGGTTCGGCGACGGTGTGCTGAACGTGGCCTACAACTGCCTTGATCGGCACCTGGAGACCCGCGGCGACGAGACCGCGATCATCTGGGAGGGCGACGAGCCGACCCAGTCCGGCGGCCTGACCTATCGCGAGCTGCACGCCGAAGTCTGCCGCATGGCCAATGTGCTCAAGGGCCTTGGCGTGGTGAAGGGCGACCGCGTCACCCTCTATCTGCCGATGATCCCGGCGGCGGCCGTGGCCATGCTGGCCTGCGCCCGCATCGGCGCGGTGCATTCCGTCGTTTTCGGCGGCTTCTCGCCCGACAGCCTGGCGGGCCGGATCGAGGACTGCGGTTCGAAGGTCGTCATCACCGCCGACGAGGGCCTGCGCGGCGGTAAACGGGTGCCCCTGAAAGCCAATGTCGATGCGGCGCTGGAACGGCCGGGCGCGAGCGTTGTCGAGACGGTGCTGATCGTCTCCCACACCAATGCCGACATCCCGATCGTCGAGGGCCGCGACGTCCGATACGGCGAGGCCAAATGCGGCATCAGCGCCGACTGTCCGTGCGAGCCCATGAATGCCGAAGATCCGCTGTTCATCCTCTACACCTCGGGCTCGACCGGGAAGCCCAAGGGCGTGCTGCACACCACCGGCGGCTATCTGTTCTGGGCGGCCTGGACGCACGAACTGGTGTTCGACTACCGGCCCGGCGAGGTCTTCTGGTGCACCGCCGACGTCGGCTGGGTCACCGGCCACAGCTATTGCGTCTATGGCCCCCTGGCGAACGGCGCCACGACCCTGATGTTCGAGGGCGTGCCCAACTATCCGGACCACAGCCGCTTCTGGCAGGTGGTCGACAAGCACCAGGTCGAGATCTTCTACACCGCCCCCACAGCCCTGCGGGCCCTGATGCGCGAGGGCGACGGGCCGGTGAAATCCACCAGCCGCAAGTCCCTCCGCCTGCTCGGCAGCGTCGGCGAGCCGATCAATCCCGAGGCCTGGCGCTGGTATCATGAGGTCGTCGGCGACGGCCGCTGCCCCATCGTCGACACCTGGTGGCAGACCGAGACCGGCGGCATTCTGGTCTCGCCCCTGCCCGGCGCGACCGATCTCAAGCCCGGGTCCGCGACCAAACCCCTGCCCGGCGTGGAACTGCAGCTGGTCGACGCCGAGGGCGCGGTGCTGGAAGGCGCAGCCTCGGGCAACCTGGTCATCACCGACAGCTGGCCCGGCCAGATGCGCACCGTCTGGGGCGACCACCAGCGCTTCTTCGACACCTATTTCAGCGCCTATCCGGGCAAATATTTCACCGGCGACGGCTGCCGTCGGGACGAGGACGGCGACTACTGGATCACCGGCCGGGTCGATGACGTCATCAACGTCTCGGGCCATCGGATGGGCACGGCCGAGGTCGAGAGCGCCCTGGTGTCCCACGAACACGTCGCCGAGGCCGCGGTGGTCGGCTATCCGCACGACATCAAGGGTCAGGGCATCTATGCCTATGTCACCCTGAACGCCGGCGTCGAGCCGCACGACGACCTGCACCATGCGCTGATCGCCCACGTCCGCAAGGAGATCGGCCCGATCGCGGCGCCGGATGTGATCCACTGGGCGCCGGGTCTGCCGAAGACGCGGTCGGGGAAGATCATGCGGCGGATCTTGCGGAAGATCGCCGAGGGGGACGTGGGGGCGCTGGGGGATACGTCGACGCTGGCGGATCCGGGGGTGGTGGAGGAGCTGGTGCGGGTGCGGGCCGGAGGCTGAGTCGTTACCGGGCGTGTTGGGGAGCCAAGGCGAGCATGGGCGCTCTGCTCAATCTGCCGACCCGTTAAGCACAGGACGCTCGGCCATGGGTCGTGGATGCCCTCGGCTCGCCTTCAAGCGCTGATCTGATCGGGAAGGGCCAGCCTCAGATAATTCTCGGCGAGCGTCCGGTAGTCCCGGTGGCGCAGGATCCAGTCCCGGCCCGTACGCCCCATCGCTTCACGCTCCGCCGGGGGAAGGGCCGCCAGCCTGAGAATCTCGGACTTCAGCGCCACCGCGTCGCCGGGGGGCACCGAGACCCCAGACCCCGCCTCGTCCACCATGGTTGGATGGCCGGCGTAGGAGGCGATGATCAGCTTGCCAGCCAGCATGTAGTCGATGACCTTGTTCAGCGACATACCGTACTTCCAGACCCTTGAGGGTTTGACCGAGAAGTACAGCAGGTCGCTCAAAGCCAGCACCGACTGCACTTGGCTCATGGGCACCGACCCGGTGAACGTGACGTTCGGCAGGTCGGCGCACTCGGCCTCGAACTTCGGTTTCAGAGCGCCTTCGCCCACGATCAGGAAATGCACGTCCGGAACGCCTTTCATGGACCGGGCGCAGTCGAAAAGCACCTCCAGGGCGTTGGTCACGCCAATAGTGCCGGCGTGGCAGACGATGAGTTTACCTTGGGGCACGTGCTGCGCGATCCACTCCGCCGGAAGCGGTTCGGCCTTTTCGGTCATGTCGGGATCGACGCCGAAGGGGATGCAGGCCACCGGCGCATGGCGGTCGCCCAAGCTCTCGTCCACATGTTGCTTCAGGTTCGGCATGGTGCCCACCACCAAATCGGCGCGCTGGTAAGCCATCTTCTCAATCCAGCGCAGAACCATCACGCCCGGATTGCGCGGGCTGAATCCACCTTCCTCAATGATCGTCAGGGGCCAGATGTCGCGCACCTCGAACACCAGTCGGCACCCGTAGCGGCGTTTCAAGAGCAGCCCACTGAAGATCGTCAGCAGCGAAAGGCTTGAGACGATGATTGCATCGGGAGGCGGGAGACCATCCGTCGGCAGCCGCGCCACCTTCCACTCGAAGTCAAGCCAGCTCACCACGCGCCGCCAAGAGTTGGCGCGCTGGTACTTGAACGTGCGAACCCAGCACACGTCCACACCATCGACATGGGTTCGTAGATGGGAGCCCTTGAAGTCCGGGGCGCTGGCCAAGTGGTTTGAATCGGACGTAACAATGACAGCGCGATGCCCCAGCCTGGCCATCTCGCGCATCAGATAGAACGGGCGCCTGCCCACGCGGCCGTACGGTGGCGGTGCGGCGTATTTCGAAATATACCAGATGCAGGCGCTCACGCCGACACCTCCTCATACAGCCGCGGAATGGCGTTGACCGCCCGGATCGTGTCTTCGAAGTCTAGACCCACCGCGTCCAGGTACCATTTGATGTTAGTATAGCGCGGACGGTTTTCGTCCTCGATGCGGACGAGCGCTTCGGCGCGGCTGATCTGCCCCTCGCGGATCTGATTGCTGCGGAACGTGTCGTGCTCGGAGAAACCGGCCACCGTGTAGTAGACGTAGTTGTAAAAGGCGGCCGTTCCATCCCCGATGCGCCAAGTGGTATTGGTGTCCGGTGCTTTCTCCCAGTCGTACATGGCCAAGCACTGATCGACGACTCGTTCGTCCCAGGTCCAGTAGTCAAACACGTGGAAATAGTCTGTCTTCTTGTGGAAGCTCCGATAGTATTCGCCGGAAAACGTGTCCCACAATGAACTGTTGAAATATCCCGGGCTCTTCGTCATCGCCATCAGACGAAGGTACTGGTAGCGCACCTGCTTCAAGGCCCCGTTGCTATAGACTTTGTCCTCCGCAAAATCCGGCGGCACGCCCAGGAAACCTGCCTTGAAGTGGGTGGTCTCCAATGGATTCACACCCCATAAATTCAGGCTTATCCCGGTCTGACGCTTGATGGTCTCGACATGTCGGAAGAAATGCTTGTCGCCAGCCATTAGGATGTTGATCATTCCGAGGTCCGGTTTCTTCAGCCAGGCGATCAAATTGATCCTGATGTTTTCGCGCTTCTGGGCGATGTCGTCGGCCACAATGATGTTTTCGACGCCCAAGTCGGCGCTCATGCGGCTGATGTTGCGCCGCCCCAGGTCCGTCACCATGCCCCAGTCGTAGGTGTAGGTGACTGGCTTCATCTCTAGTTCGTTGACGATCAGGTGCAGGGCGTAACAGCTGTCACGCCCGCCCGAGAACGGCACCACGCAGTCGTTCCCATTGGCCCGGCGGAAGGGCTTCACAAGGTCGAATAGTTCTGCCTTGGGCTTCGGCGCGTTCCTCGGCCTGTAGTTGGCGCAGTAGTTGCATACGCCGTCTTCGTCAAAGCTGATGAAGGGCATGGTTTCCGGCAACACGCATTTGGTGCATCGGCGCAGGTCGTGCTTCGGGTGGACCAGCAGCTTTTCTTCGACCGAGGAGAGAACCAGGTCGGGAATGAGATTCATCTTCCGGCCGGACTTGTTCAAAATGACGTAGTCCGCGTCTGAAGCAGGAATGTCGAGCACGACGCTCTCGTCCTTAACCTGCACGACGTCGACACACCCCACCTGGGAGAGGGGATAGGCCTCCGACGCGAAATAGGTCGCGTCGCCCTTCCTGCCGACATAGAGGCTGCCGTTATTGGAGAAGAGCAGCAGCTTTCCAATGCGGGGCAAGACCATGGCGCAGGCGACGACGCCCTTGCAGAGGCCGAGGACCGCGCTTGGAATATCCTCGACCGCTCCCCCCTTCTCCAGATGCGCCGCCGCGATGGCCGGGATGACCTCGGAGTCGACCAGCAGCTGTCGTTCCTTGCCGATCTTGGCCCAGATCTCCTCGTGGTTCACCACGATTCCGTTGTGGATGACGCAGATGTCCTCGCGCAGCACCGGCTGATTGTCGCCCAGCCCATTGGTGATCAGGCGGCTGTGGCCCATGACAAACGCGGCGTCGTAGGGCCGCGATTCCGACAGCAGGCGCGAGATCTGGAAGTCAGCGCGGTGGACGTTGTAGGCGCCGTCGCGCAGGAACAGCAGGCCGCTGGAATCACGGCCGCGCTGCTGCGCGTAACGGGTCAGGTCGACCAGATCGCCCTTGGGCCAGGTGGACTGGGAAATGATCCCAAATATTCCGCACATCTTCAGTTCCATTCTCGTGCTGTCAAAGCTGCAGCGTCAGACTACCCTAGCAGGTTGGATAGCTTCGATTCTTGTCAGTTTCCCGGTTCCTGCGGCGAATGTCGGACACGGTGACATCGTGACCAGCGTCGGCCTGACGTCGAACGACATGCGAGCTCATGAAACTGGTGGCCCGGACCAGGATTCTCATCGAGGGCTCCGGATCGTCGGCCTCGGGAGGTTCGGGAGGTCGTGCCGCCCTCTTCTCCATGGCATCGCCATCCCGGTCTCCCTGCGCTTGAAGGCATTGGCCTCACGACCGAACCGCGTGAAATGGTGCAGGAGGAGATCGGCTAGGGACATGTTCCAGAAGAAGAAATACTGCGTGATTGAGAACAGTAGCATGACACCCAAAGGGATGATGTATCGACGGTTCGTCCCGAGCAGTATGAAGACGATGAACACCGTCCCCAGCAGCAGGCCGTGCTTGACCAAAAGCATCAACAACGAGTTATGCGCGTGCTGGAGTGTCCCTCCGAAGGGATCCAGGACGGTCCAGTTAAGAGAGCCGTTGCCCGTTAGCGGGCTGGCCATCAGATCCTCAAGGGCGGCTTGCCCATAGTAGAGGCGTGCAAGCTCGGAGTAGGTGACGGAGCCGGTGCCTCGCGTGAACTGGTCGATGATCGGCTGCAGATAGACCGCGCACACGCCCAACGCTGCGAGACCGACCACAGCTGCCAAGGGCATGCGGCGAGGAGATTTGATTGCCCACATGAAGAAGATGACCAGGAAGTAGAGCACCGTGGCGATGATTGCGGTACGATTGAAGGTGATATACAGCCCGGCGAAAAGAAGCGCCATCAGCACCAACTTGAGGCGTTTTCCAACTGTGAATCCATATAGAATAAGTACCGCGATGAATATCTTCTCGGCGAACTCGCTACTGTTTGCTGACAGCCCCAAGACGCTCCGACCGTAAAGCAAATCTGACGTGGAGATCATGTCACGACTGGCCACAGCAGCTTGCGCGGAGTTGATGGCAATCTGGCCCGTCGAGAATTCGAACAAGCCGAAGGCGATCTCCACTATGGTGAGCAATACGATCGTGAAGAGAAACCGCTTCGACAGGTTCCGGCCAGCCATCACCGTCAGGGCGATCAAAGGCGTACCCATGCTGGAGATGGAGCCGGAAAGCAGCGTGCCGCCGGAATGAAAAAACACGTTCAGCAATGCACCGACTATAAATACGCCAAGAAGCAGATCGCGTTGCTGTAACTTAACACCATGATTTAGAACCAGCAGAGCCGCACCCACGACGAAAATCGCATGCGGGGCGAAATACAATGTCGATAAATAGATTATGAGCGCAGCCAGCACATCGACGGCGCTCCGGGTCCAATTCCCGGGCGTCTGTTGCGGTATTTCGAAAGCACGCATCATACGGACCCACGGTATTCTTGGTAGGGAACTACCGAGCGCAAGGCTTCCAGGGATCTCAACAAGCGATCCACCGCTTCAGTCCCGACCCGAAGGGGACGCGCGGCATCGCTTGAACCGATCGCCCGAGCGAGCTCGCCCCCGTCAACCACAACAACAGCCCATCCACGTTCGATAGCGTCGGAAAACAGCTCCTTACCGTAGTCGGACCAGAGAAGCGACGGCACGCCGAAAGCCTCGGCCTCGGCCACCGTGCTGGAGCTATGGGTAAGATGGATGTCTACCTGTTCAAGGGCAGCATAGAGCGGCAGGCTCGACGGCAGATCCAGATCGAATTTCGCGCCGGTCTGGTCAAACAGAGCCCGTGAAGTCTCATCGGCGAGCTCCACCGGGTGTTGACGGATCCACCAGAAGACGTCAGGCGCCTCCCGCATCGCTTCCAGCAGCGGGCCGAGCGCCGCGGCGGTCATCAGCCCGGGCTGCAGCGTGATCAGCGCATGGATCATATCGGGCCGCGCGCTCCGGACCGCTGCAGCGTCGGCGCGGGCCTCAGAGGCGCTCTCCAGCCAGCCGGCTTGCCACGCGGCCACGAAGGGATGACCGCCGGCGACGACCTGCGAGGCGGGGAGGTGGAGGCCCCGGCGCACTAGCTCCGCCTCGGCGTCGCTCCAGGTCCATACGCCGTCAGGAAGGAGGGCCCGACCGGCGGGTGTGGGCGCCCAGTCGACGTAGGCTGTATGGGTGGGGTCGATGACACCATGCTGAATATCCAGCACCGGCGCGCCCACCCGATGTGCGGCCAAGTTCATGGCGTAACCCGCGACGGAGTAAAAGCAGACTTGCAGAACCAGATTCGCCCGCTGCTCTCTCAAGATCCCTTCGTACATCATCGCCAAGTCGAACATCGCGATCTGCCGAGCGTACATGTCTCTCGCTGTCGGAAGGAACGCCGTGTCGATCCCTTCCGCGCGGTAGGCTGCCGCCAAGGCAGCGCATCGCTCCACGGTCCATGAGTCGACGCCCAGCCTCGCCTTAAGCACGCCGGCCAGCTTGGCGCGCCTGACGCGGGCGCCCACTCCGCGCACGCGGGGGGCCAAGGCGGAATCGGCCGGTGTCCCCTGATCCAGCAACAAAGTCCGCTGTCCCGATCGCTCGAGTTCTGTCGCCAAAGGGGTGCAAAGGCGGTCGAAAGCTCGGCCGCCCACAATCTGGCGCGAGAATCCGTTATTCAGCAGGACAACCGTCGACTCGTCGGAAGGGGGCAGCCGCTGCTCCCGCCGGTCCAGAAACTGTGACAGGTGCGGAAATCGGGAACCTGAGGTGGCGCCGATAAGAGCGATGGACAGGCGACCCCGCACCTCGTTGCGATAAAGTGGCCAAAGATCGACGCCGTTGACGCGCCAGTCCAGGTGCAAGACGCGCGCTTCTATAGCGAGGACCGCATCTGCGATCGCTCTCGCCGTCATCGAACCAGTCTCCGGAAAGCGAGCCAAGGCATCGGAACGAGCCAAGCGGCGATCACCCACGCCCCTCCCGCGAACAGCAGATTGGCAACCACCGCCGCCCAAGCCGCACCGATTATGCCAAATACGTGCACGAACGCCAACGTCGCAGCGACCTGGACGAACGAAACCGTGACCGTGAGCATGGAGAGCAGGTGCGTGCGGTGAGTATAGAAGATGTAATTTGTGAACAGGAAGTAGATCCCGTTCAACGTCATTGCGATCGCTAGGATGCGCACCAGCGGCACCGCCTCCGCGAACTCGGGCCCCCCGGCGAAGAGGACTATCGGGTGGGCCAGAAGCGCTAGGACCGCCCCTTGGGCCACCAGCAGCGCCATCACCAAGTATGAGGTGCGCACGATGCGGACCCGCGTGTCCTCGCCGGGGGCGGACAAGTTCCGGAACAGCCAAGGCGCCATCGCCTGGTTGATCGCTGAGCTGGTCAAGGAGACGACACTGGCAACTTGGAAGGCTACGAAGTACCAGCCCGCCGCCGCCGCATCGATCATGGACACCAGAATCAGGCGGTCAGCCGACCCCATCACGGCGGAAGCGAGAACATGCGGAACCAGCATGACTCCGAACTTCAGAGTATCAACCATGGTATGGCGGTCCGAGCGAACCGGCACGCCCTGCCTAAGGTTGATCAGCCACAGGCTCGCCAGGCCAATACCGAGCGTGGCGACGCACTGGCCGATCGCCCGCCCCTCCCAGCCCCGGGAGAGGGCAAACACCAGCAGCATCGTCAGCCCCAAGTTTAGCGCCGAGTTGGCGACCTGGATCCCCGCGAACAGGAGCGCGCGCCCCTTCACTTGGCACATAGCCAAGGACACCGACAGCAGGAACTGGCCCGCACCGGCGCCGACCAAGGCCCAGGTCCAAGCGGAACCAATGCCGGTCATGCGCTCCAGCTGGTCCCCGGCCAGAGTAGCGACGATCCAGAGCGTGGGCGCAGTCAGGGCCGCCAGCCACAGACAACTCGCGAGGTACCGTCGATGCTTTTCCTGCTCGACCCGGAAATAGGTCGTCGTCAGCACGGCTTGGGTGCTCAAGCCGATCAGGACCGTCGCCAGGGTGACGAGGCCGGTGAACGCCCCGACCAAGCCGTATCCTTCCGGCCCCAATGTCCGGGCTAGGATCGGCAGAAGCAAGAACGGTATCAGTGCGCTGGTCAGTGCCGAGGCAACATAGATTCCTGCGCGGCGGACGTTCTCCGAGAGGAGAACGCGCACGCCCCCGAGGTACAGGGTGCGTACCGCCGCCCAGCTTCCAGAATTTGCGCTCACCTCAGGAAATTGGCCATGATCCTGAGACCCACCAGGCCGCTACGCTCAGGATGGCACTGGAAGCCGGTGATGTTGTCCTTGGAGACAGCGGCGCAAATCTGATAGCCGACATAGTCGACATCGGCCAAGCGATGCCCCGCGTCCGCCGGATGGCAGTTGTACGTGTGGACGAAATAGGCCGACGACACGCCCGGCTCAAGGCCCTCCATCAGGGTGCCGTCCCACGACCCTTCGCCGGGGCTCCGGAGCGGGCGCCAGCCGATGTTGGGCACTTTGCGCTCCCCGGCGGCGTCGAGCGGCGGAATCGCATCGACCACGCCCGGGATCAGGCCCAAGCCTTGGTGCACGCCGAACTCCCGGCTCTCGTCGAACAGCAATTGCATCCCGACGCAGATGCCCAGAAAGGGTTTGCCCGACCGGACGAACTCCTTGACGGGCTCGACGAGACCGCTCTCCTGCAACCGGCGCGCGCACGGTTCGAAGGCTCCGACGCCCGGCAGGAGCATCCGGTCCGCGCGAGCGAGCTCCTTGGGTGAGTCGGTCAGCACCGCCTCACCACCGCTGGCCTCAACGGCGCGGACTATGCTGTGCAGATTACCGACGCCGTAGTCTACGACATGGACCTTCACGTTGCGGCTCCCACGTCCTGGCGCAGCACGTAGCCCGCGTCGGTGGCGGCCGCGCGAATCTCCCGTAACGACAGCCGGTCGTAATGCAGCACGTCCGCCATGGCGATGGCGTCCACCCCCCCCTCGTCCAAGGCATCTCGCATGTGGTCCAGCGTGCCCATGCCGCCGCTGGCGATTACCGGGCAGGTAGCCACCTCCGCCACCGCCTTCAGCAGCTCCACGTCGAACCCCTTGCGGGTCCCCTCCCGGTCGACCGACGTGAGCAGGATCTCGCCCGCTCCCAGTTCGCACCCGCGCTTGACCCACTCCAGCACGTCCAGACCCGTGCGTTCGCGGCCGTTGTCCGTGTACGCCTCCCATTTTCCAGGACCGGCGGACTTCGCCTCGATGCTGAGCACCATGCACTGGCTGCCGAAGCGTGAGGCGACCTCGCTGATAAGCTCAGGCTGGCGGACTGCGGCGGTGTTGATCGCCACCTTGTCGGCGCCGGCACGCAGCAGAGCGCGCACATCGTCGATGGAGCGCACCCCGCCGCCGACCGTGATCGGAATGAAGACATCGCGCGCCGTCCGGGTCAGGAGATCGCCCAAGCTGTTGCGCTCATACAGGCTGGCGACGATGTCCATGTAGATGATCTCATCCACCCCGGCCTCGTAATAGCGTGTCGCGAACGCCTTGGGGTCCCCGAGCACCCGCAGGCCTTCAAGCCGGACGCCCTTGATCAGGTTGGGCGCCTTGATGTCGAGACGCGCGATCAGTCGAATGTTCCGCACGCGGATTCCGCCTTTTCCGTTCAGGGTCCGCTTCATTCGAAGACGGTGTGACGCAGCTTCCAGTTGCCGCCATCCTTGACCCAAAGATGAGAAGACCGAAAGCGGTCGGCCATCTCCATGAAGCCCTCGCGGGTCAGGATTGGGTTGTCGAAACGGCCGCTGGCCTGGGGAAACTGATCTTCCGGAATGCTGAGGTACTGGAAGATCTCCTCCGCGAAGCGCTCGGGGAACTCGCCGTCGAATCGCTTCACCAGCGCCACACCCTCGTCCCGGGTGATATCGCCCGAGCGAATCTCCTGCGAGGCATCGTAGGTCGCCCGCCCAATCCCGAACTTGATGTAGGTCGTATAGTAGTGGAAATCGTCAATGCGGTCGTCGATCGAGTTGTACTTGCTGTAGGTCCCCGGAGTGCGTTCTGGAGAAGCCTCGAACCCGCCGTGCTCCACCGCATAGTAATAGGCGCTCTGAGGGTGCCACTTCAAATAGTAGCCGAGGTAGTGAACCTCGACCTTCTTTTTCTCGATCTGCTCCGGATCGGCCGGAAGATAGGGCTGGAGTTCATAGTCCTCAACTCCGTAGTCTTCCTTCAGCTCACGGAGCGATGCGCCGCCCAGATAGACGTTGTCCCTGTTTGATGACGTGAAGTACTGCCAGTCGCGGCGGGCGCTTTCGGTGTCCTCGATCGGGTTCCCGTACTCGGCCTCGTTCTCGCCGTAGAACACCAGCGGGATATCGTGCAGCAACGCCATCTTCGGAGCCAGCGACTTCTGGCCGAACATGAAAGGTTGGAACGGGTGGAACAGGCGCTCGACCGCCAAGCGGGTCACCAGGCGGTGCGTGCGGCCGTTGGGCGTGCACAGGAAGTTGTCGAATCCGGCGTGGAGCCAGGCCTGGAAGTTCCGCCAACCCCACGGGGTGTAGATGTGCGGGGCCCAGGTCACGGTCAGCGGATGCATGCCATACTTGGTGCGCAGGATGTGGGCCGCATAGAAGCTGTCCTTGCCCCCCGAGCCCGGGACGACGCAATCATAGTGCCCGTCGTTGCGGCGGTGGCGGTCGCACAACTCGCGCAGTTCCGCGTCCCGCGCCTCCCAGTCGATTGTCGCTCCCTTGCGCTGGGCGACCCGGCAAGCGTCGCACACCCCCTCAGCGTCGAGGTTGATCGTGGTCTTCTTCGATTCCGCCGTATGCGCGTACTCGACCGCAGAATTCGGTCTCTGGTTCGAGATGACGCACACCTTGCAAAACTTAACTTCGCGCGGGAGACCGTACTTTACTTCCAAGTCTCTGGCCGCAGTTCCGTTAGAACTGGTCAAAAAGATCTCCTCAAAGGTAGGCTGATGCAATCAACAGATCGATTTCTGTATCTATGTCGATCGACCGTTCGGGCGGCATGATATACGCGGATGTATCTGGAGTGACAAGCGGTCGACCGGCCCTCAAATCGGCCGTCGACATCACATAGACAGCCCCACTAAGAGCGTACGCCGTAGGCAGGTCCTGTCGCCGGGTAGTGCGGGCCAGCTCAGGCAGAACGGGCTTCATGGTCACGCCGTCAAGAGTGAACATCCACGCCGGATGCTTGGCGCATTCGCATACGGACACGACCGGCCCGTCGCTGGCGATTGCCAGTTCTATGCACCCGTCGATGTCGGCGTGGCCGCGCAGCGGCGATGTGGGTTGCAAGAGCACCGCCAGGTCATAGCCGGGGACCATCTCAGCCGCGTGACGGAATGGCGCGTCTCCGGGGGCGGAATCGCTGGACAGTTCGGAAGGGCGCATGAAGGGAACGTCAGCGCCCCACTCGCGCGAGACTCGGGCGATATCCTCGTCGTCGGTGGACACCACGACACGGTCGATGCTGCGGCTTTCGAGCGCCGCCTGGATGGTCCAGGCGATCAACGGCTTTCCGCCAAGAAGGCGCAGGTTCTTGCGAGGCACGCCCTTGGAACCGCCACGTGCGGGGATCACCGCCAGAACCGAGAGACCGTCGATCATCCGAAAACCGCGCTGAACTCGGCGTTGGCGCGTTCGAAGTCCGGCAGGCGCCCGATGTCCATCCAATAGGCCTCCGCCCGGTGTGTGCGGACCTTCATCCCGACCTCCAACATGCGCTCCAGCAGGGTCGGCAGGTCGAAGAAGGTGTCGCGCGGCACCAGGGCTAGCGCCTCGGGCGCGAGGACATAAACGCCGGCGTTGATCAGAAAGCGCTGGGTCGGCTTTTCCTGCAGGGCGGTGACGCCGTCGGGGCCGGCGCTGACGACTCCGAACGGCACCTGGATCTCATAGTCGCGGACCAGCACCGTGGCCTGGGCGTCGGCGGCCAGGTGGGCGTCCAGAACCGCGCCGTAGTCTTCCTTGGACAGGACGTCGCCGTTGGACACCACGATCGGCCCGCTCGGCGTTTCCGGCAGCAGGCTGAGAGCGCCGCCGGTTCCCAGGCGGGTCGTCTCGTGCAGGTAGCGGATGTCCAGGCCCATGTGTGAGCCGTCGCCGAAATGAGCCTCGATCTGCTCGGCCTTGTAGTTGACCGAGAGCCAGAACCGCCGGAACCCCTGCCCCGCATAGTTCAGGATGATGGTCTCGAGAATCGGACGCGACCCCACCTTCAGCATAGGCTTGGGCGTGTCGCGGGTCAGTTCGGACAGGCGCTGGCCTAGGCCGCCCGCCATGATCACGACCTCATGCGAGCGCTCGGGCGCGCGCAGGATCTCGTCCAGGGTGACCAGGCCGACGGCCCGGCCCGCCTCGTCGACGATCGGCAACTGGTGCAGGCCGAGGTCGCGCAGCATGTCGAGCATGGAGGATCGGCTCTGACCCGGACGCGCCACTCGCGGATTACGGTTCAGGATGGAATGCGCCTGGGCGTGCAGGTCCGCGCCCGCGATCAGCGCGCGTCGCACGTCGCCGTCGCTGACCGTGCCCATCAAACGACCGTCGTCGTCCACGACCAGGGAGATCCCCGTGCCGGTGCCGTCGATCACCCGCAGCGTCTCGCGCAGGTCGGCGTCGGGGGAAATGAGAGCCTTGCGCCAATCGTCCATTCTATCCCCGCACCCTGGCCGGCACGCCCATCAGGACGGCGGCGACGTTCTGGTTTGCCACGACAGCGGCTCCGGCCGCCACGACCACGCCTCGCCCGAGCGTGAGCCCCTGACGGACCACCGCGCCGGCACCGACGTGGACGTCGTCGCCCAGGCTGACGGCTCCGCACACGACGGACCCGGGTGCGCAATGCACGAAGGCACCCAAGCGGCAGTCATGCTCCACCACTGCACGAGTGTTGATGACCGAACCGGTTCCTATGCGCGCACCCGGCTGGACGAAGGCACCAGCCAGCACCTGGACGTCGGCGGCGAGCTCCGCGCGGGGTGAGACATGGGCGGTCGGATGGCGCACGCCGACGAATCGCCGGCCCGCCGCCTCGAGCCGCTCCTGCACGCGACGGCGCAGCGGCGACCCCTGCTCCCGGCCGATCCCGCCAAGGCCGTTGACCAAGTCGCAGCCCACCAGGGCCTCGTCGTCAAGCGCCCCCTCCGCACCGAGCACAGGCCGACCGTACACGTACGTTCCGTGCAACGATAGGTCCTGATCCACGAAGCCGCGGACCTCGACCCCTTGGCACAGCAAGGCGTCGGCCACGACGCGGGCATGCCCTCCGGCGCCGACGATCACGACGGTCCCGGTCACGGTGCCACCAGGTCGTCAGGGTCATAGTCGCGGTCAGCGACCCGCCCGATCAGGTCCCAGGCGCGCATGGGAGACAGGCCGTCGGCCGGGCGCTTGGCCGTCAGGTCATCGGCCACCATCTTGGTGCCGGCCGCAATCGGACGGGCCGCGACCAGGCTGCGGCGGGCGATGCGGCGGTTCGGAACCTCGATAGCGTCGGGCCCCTTGCGGGCCGAGCCGAGGGCCGCCTCGACCGTCCGCACGTCGGCGATCATGCTGGCCAGTTCCGCTGGTTCCAGCGAGGCCGCGTGGTCCGGTCCGGGAAGGGTTCGATCGAGGGTGAAATGCTTCTCGATCACGGTGGCCCCGCGGGCGACCGCGGCCACCGACACGGCCGTGCCCGACGTGTGGTCGGAATAGCCGACACGAAGGCCGAAAGCCTCCGCCATGGCGTCCATCGCGCGCAGGTTCACCGCCTTCGGAGGGGCGGGATACTGGGTCGTGCAATGCAGCAGGGTGACGGCGTGTTCGAGCGCGGCCTGGCCCTCGGCGCTGAACCGCGCCGCCTCGAGGGCGGTGCGGTCGGCCGGATCGCCGTCCCGTGTCAGACCGAAGGCGATCACCGACAGGGCCTCGTCGACCTCGCCGAGGGTCGCCATCCCGGTCGACACGATCAGCGGCCGGCCCAGCCGCGCGGCCGCCAGCAGCATCGGGCCATATGTCAGGTCGCCCGATGGAATCTTGACCGCCGGCATGTCCAGCCCGGCGAGGAAATGCAGGCTGGGCATGTCGAAGGCGGTGGACATGAAGCGGATGCCGCGGTCTCGGCAGTGTTCGACCACGGCCCGGGTGTCCTCCAGCGAGAGCTCCAGACCCTTGAGCATGGCCAGCTGGTCGCCGTCCTGCCCCGTGTTGGTCACCTGATAGGCGGCCTTTTCGGCGCGGCGGGTGACCAGAAGCTCGGCGCGGAAACTCTGGAACTTGACCAGGTCGGCACCGGCGTCGGCGGCCGCGTCGATCAGGCGGCGAGCCATTTCCAGCGAGCCGTTGTGGTTCACACCCGCCTCGGCGATGACCAAAACCGGATCAGTCATGGGTCACCTCGTGGAAGGTCTTGCGCAGCAGGGCAGGCCCCCGCGGCGCGGCCTTGAGGGCCGCGACGATCCGACCGGCCGAGCGCCCGTCGCCATAAGGATTGACGGTCCCCGAGGCGTCGGTGTCCAACGCGCGCCGGATCGCGGCGTCGACGGCGTCGGCTTCGGCGGGGGCGCGTATCACCGAAGTCGCCGCCAGACGGCCCGCCTGGCGATCCCCGACGTCCACAGTCGGCACACCTAGGGACGGTGCCTCATAGAGGCCGCTGGAGGAGTTGCCGACGACGGCGTCGACTTGGGCCATCAGCGACAGGTAACGCACCTGCCCGAGCGAGGTGTGCAGCCGGACTTGGGGCCGATCGCCAGCCCACGCGTCCAAGGCGGCGTTGACGGCGTGATTTCCCGGATCGGCGTTGGGTCGGGTGATCCAGATCGTCAGGTCGTCGGGCAGACGGGCCAGGGCGTCGAGAAGCTGGTTCAGTTCGCCCACGCCGCGGTCGGCCTCCAGCGTCACGGGGTGGAAGGTGACCAGCAGGTTGCGCGGTCCCAGCGGCGCGCCGAGGGCGGTCTCCAAGGCCTCGCCCTGAAGCAGCTTCGACCGAAGCAGGTGGTCCAGACCGGGGCTGCCGACGACGTGGACCCGGGCCGGATCCTCGCCCATCTGGCGCACGCGAGCAGCCGACTGAGCGTTGGTCGTCAGGTGCAGGTGCGCCATCTTGGTCAGGGCATGACGGATGGCCTCGTCGAAAGCGCCCTCGGTCACGTCTCCACCGGCGATGTGCGCGATGGGCACGTTGTGGACCAAGGCGGCCTGGGCCGCCGCCAGGATCTCGAAACGGTCGCCGAGCACCAGCATGACGTCCGGACACAGGTCGACCAAGGCCCTCGACACCCCCTCTACGCCGCGGCCCATGGCGCGTGCGACGTCGATGGGCGCATCGCCGTCGAGGCCCAGCGGAACGCGGGCATCGACCCTGAACCCGTCCGTCTCTATCTGATCGACGGTCATTCCGAACCGGGGTTCCAGATGCATGCCAGTGGCGAGAACCTGGAGCGTGACGTCCGGGTCGTCGCGCAGGTCGTGCATGACCCATTGCAGCAGACCATATTCGGCGCGACTGCCCGTCACGACGCAGACTGTCAGGGGCAAGCTCACGCGTCGGCCAGCTTTGGGCTGGACGGCAGGTTGATGACGGTAGCCTCGAGCCGCTCGGCGACCGTCAGATCGGCGCGGGGGCAGTCGGCGTACATCGGCAGACGGTGCATCAGCGTCCAGATCGGGCGCGACATATAGCCGGCGTCGTTCAGCCGCTCCAGCACGCGGTCCCGTCCTACCAGGTCCGGATCCTCGAGCACGATGGCGTTGAGCCAGAAATTGCTCCGCGTTCCCGTAGGCTCGGCCAGGAAGCGCGCGCCCTCGACCCCTTCGAAGGCGGCGGCGTAACGGGAGGCTAGATCGCGCTTGCGCGCGAGCATGTCGTCCAGACGCTCCAGCTGGGCGCAGCCCAGGGCTGCGTTTAGATTGGGCATGCGGTAGTTGTAACCGATCTCGTCATGGATGAAATTCCAGCGATGTGGCACGCGCGCCGTCGTCGTCAGGTGTTTGGCGCGCCGGCCCAACTCGGGGTCGTTGGTCAGGATCGCCCCGCCGCCGCCGGTGGTGACGACCTTGTTGCCGTTGAAGCTCAGCGCGGCGACCCGGCCGCGTCCGCCGGTATGGACGCCCTTATAGAAGGAGCCGAGGGATTCGGCCGCATCCTCCACCAGCGCAAGGTTCCACCGTAGGGCCACGGCCTCGATGGCGTCGAGGTCGCAGGGGTGACCGAAGGCGTGCATGACGACTAAGGCGCGGATGGGCGCGCCGGTCGTCCGGTTGTAGCAGACCCCGTCGCGGATCCCGGCCACCCCGGCCAGATGAGCCTCCAGCCGCGCCGCGTCGACGCCCAGAGAGACGTCCTCGGAGTCCACGAAATGAGGCCGGGCACCGGCATAGGACACGGCGTTGGCGGTAGCGACGAAAGTCAGATCGGGGATCAGCACCTCGTCGCCGGGCTTCACTCCGACCAGTTCCAGGCAGATGTGCAGCGCCGCCGTGCCGTTGGCCACTGCGACCGCCCGCTCGACGCCGGTGATGCGTGCCAGATCGGTCTCGATGCGGTCGACGTAGGCCCCGACGGAGGACACCCAGCCGGTGTCGATGCAGTCCTTGAGGTACTCCCTCTCCCGCCCCCGAAACTCCGGCTCGTGCAGGGGCATGACGCCGTTGGTGGGCCCCAGCACGTCGCGCACCGCCGCCAGGATGCGGTCGGCGAGGACAGAGGATTGCACGGCGGCGGCGCGGGATTGGGTCATGGCTCAGATGTTGTAGACGTCGGCCTTATAGCGGCCGAGATTGCGGGGGTCGCCGAACCAGGCGATGGTTTCGCTCAAGCCCCGACGCAGGCCCTCGACCCCAGGGAACTCGGGACGCCAGCCGGTCAGCTCGGTGACCCGGTCGTTGGAACCCCACAGACGCTCGACCTCGCTGCCGACGGGCCGCATGCGTTGCTCGTCGGTGACGAACTCGACCTCGCGGCCCATCAACTCGGCGATCAGGCGCGCTGTGTCGCCGATCGAGATCTCATAGTCGCTGGCGACGTTGACCACCTGACCCAGGGCGGCGTCGCATTCGGCCACGGCGACGAAGCCGCGCACCGTGTCGCGCACATAGTTAAAGTCGCGGGTCGGGTGGACGGCGCCGAGCTTGATGGAGGTCGCGCCGGCGGCGATCTGGGTGATGATGGTCGGGATCACCGCGCGGGCCGACTGGCGCGGGCCATATGTGTTGAACGGGCGGATGACCGACACCGGCGTTTCGAACGAGGCATGATAGCTGAGGGCCATCTGGTCGGCACCGATCTTGGAGGCCGAGTACGGGGATTGCCCCTGGAGCGGGTGATTTTCCGTGATCGGAACAAAACGAGCCGTACCGTAGACCTCGCTGGTAGAGGTGTGCACTACGCGCTCAATACCCAGGTCGCGGGCCGCCTGGACGACGTTCAGCGTGCCCTTGACGTTTGTGTCCACATAGGTGTCGGGCGAATGGTAGCTGTACGGAATGGCGATCAGGGCGGCGAGGTGCAGGACGACGTCGCACCCGCGCATGGCGGCACGCACGCCGTGGGGATCGCGGACGTCGCCGGCGAAGACGTCTAGCGCGCCCTTCACCTCCGGCGAGACTTGGTCCAGCCAGCCCCAGCTATTGAAGCTGTTGTAGTAGACGAAGGCCCGCACGTCGCAGCCTTGGGCGACTAGGTGCTCGACCAGGTGCGACCCGATGAAGCCGTCGGCCCCCGTGACCAGGATTTTCTTGCCTTTGATGTTCATGTCGTCTCGTTGATTCCTTAGGCGCGCGCGGCGGCGCGTAGCAGCTCGCGCCCCGGCACATAAGCCAGGATGTCTTCAGGGCCTGGGATTCGCGTCAGGCGATCGCCCGCCAGCACGTAGCGATCCTCCGTGACTGGACAGACCCACTCGCCCGACCCGGACAGCGGGAGCGGAATCTTGTCGCCATAGGCCGACGCCCAGCCCACTTGACGCGCGGGCGAACCGATCAGCAGCGCCCAGTCCGGACAATCCCGCGTCAGGGTGGCGCCGGCGCCCACGAAGGCGCCGCGGCCGACGGTGACGCCCGGAACAACCGTGCAGTTGGCCCCCAGCGTCGCGCCCGTCCCGACCCGCGTCTTGACGAACACTTGGCGGCGGCTGACCGCGGCGCGCGGGAAGGCGATGTGAGTGAACACCATAAAAGGCGCGCAGAAGACGAAATCCTCAAGCTCTACGTGCGACCACACCGAAACCGAGTTGCCCAGGCGACAGCCATTACCGACCACGCCCGTGCGGCCGACGTAGCAGTTCTGTCCTAGGTTGTTGTTCTCACCGATCACGGCACCGGACTCGACGTGACAGAAATGCCAGATCGCGGTGTAGTCCCCGACTGTCGCGCCCTCGTCCACAAAGGCCGTCGGATGCACCTTGATGACCATACTCACCCTCCTCCTCTTTACTCGGTCAGGCCTTGACAACGTTCGGTTCGCCTCCGCGGTACCTCCCGCGTGTGTCAATGATCAGGCGCGAGTGCTCCAAGATCGTGTCGTAGTCGAAGCTGGAATGGTCCGTCAGTAGCACCACCGCATCGTATGAAGCTAGGTTTTCCGGGGTCAGCTCGACCGACGACAGGTCGAGCCTGTGCTCGCGCATCTTCGGAAACACGGGCGCGTGCGGATCCGAATAGTCGACGATGGCACCGCGCTCGCGCAGGATCTCCATCACCAGCACCGACGGCGACTCTCGCGTGTCGTCGACATCCCGCTTGTAGGCGATGCCCAAGGCGAGAATGCGCCTTCCCTTCAGCGACATCTCGCGGTCGTTCAGGGCGTCGGTGATCTTGGTAACCACCCACTGCGGCATCTCGCGATTGACCTCGCCGGCCAGCTCGATGAAGTGGGTCGATAGGCCGTATTCGCGAGCCTTCCAGGTCAGATAGAAGGGGTCGATCGGGATGCAATGGCCGCCTAAGCCCGGACCTGGATAGTAGGGCGTGAAGCCGAAGGGCTTGGTCGCGGCCGCGTCGATCACCTCGAAGACGTCGATGCCCATTCGGTCGGCAATGATCTTCATCTCGTTGACCAGCCCGATGTTCACCGCCCGGTGGATGTTCTCGAGCAGCTTGGTCAGTTCGGCGGCCCGAGTGGAGGAGACCGGAACGATCCGGTCCACGGCCGCGCCGTACAGCCGTTCGCCGACCTGGAGGCAGGCCGGCGACACGCCGCCGACCACCTTGGGAATCGCCCGGGTGGTGAAGTTCCGATTTCCCGGGTCCTCGCGCTCGGGCGAATAGACAATGAAGAAGTTTTCACCGACGACGAATCCCCGCGCGTCCACGAACGGCCGCAGCACCTCTTCCGTGGTGCCGGGCCAGGTCGTGCTTTCGAGCGAGAGCATCTGCCCGGCCCGGAGGTAAGGCGCGATCGTCTTCATCGTCTCGACGATGAACGACAGGTCAGGCTCGCGGTGCCGGCTCAAGGGAGTCGGCACGCAGATAATGACCGCATCGACCTCGGGAATGCGGGAGAAGTCGGTGGTGGCCTGGAAGCCGTTGCGCATCATGGCCGCGATCCGTTCGGCGGGGATGTGCTCGATCGGCGATTCGCCGGCGTTCAGCGTCGAGACCCGCTCCCCGTCGATGTCGAACCCCAAGACGGTGAGGCCGACCTCCTGGAAGCGCAGCGCAAGCGGGATGCCGACATAGCCGAGGCCGATAACGCCGATGCGGGACTCGCGGCGATCCAGCCGGGCGAGGAAGTCTGCGAGCGAGCTGGCGGCGGGCGGGGGAGTCTGTTGTTCGGTCACGGCTGATGCTCAGGCTTTCGAAATGGTGGCGGAAACGACGGCGGAACACACTTGGGCGATCTCCGCGATGGACAGGTAGGGATACGTGGACGGGCTCAAGACCGTGCGGACCATTCGTTGGCTGACCGGCAGATAGCCGCCGCCCTAGCCATAATCGATGTAGGCTGGCCGGAGGTGCCTGGGTTCGGGATAGTAGAGTTCGACGGGACACCCGACCCGAACACGATCCAGCACGGAATCATGCCTTGGCCGGGACGTAATCATCAAACGCTCGGGTCAACTCATCGCCCGCACCACGCCGCTGGTCGCTACTTGTCCCGGGGTGGACGCGGGAACGTTGCCATGCGAGCGCCGTTTCCAGAATACGTGCGAGTTCCGCGTTGCGAGGCTCCCAAGCCAAGCTTGCCCGCAGTTTGACCGGATTCGAAATCAGGCTTGGCGGGTCGCCGGCCCGACGCGGTGCCCGCCGATGTCGAAGCGGGCTTCCCGTAATCCGGCCGATTTCGGCCACAACTTCCTTAACCGTCACCCCTCGGCCATAGCCACAGTTGAAGACGTCTCCCTTGCCCCCGGCGTCGAGATAATTGAGAGCCGCGACATGGGCGTCGGCGAGGTCGCTAACGTGGATGTAGTCACGCTCACATGTCCCATCGCGCGTGTCATAGTCATCGCCGAAGATCTCCAGCGCCTCACGACGGCCCAAGGCGGTGTCGAGGGCAACCCGAATAAGGTGGGTCGACTCAGGCCCAGCCTGGCCAGTGCGCCCGGCAGGGTCGGCCCCAGCGACGTTGAAATAGCGCAACCGGACCGCCCGGAACCATGGATGCGCCCGTTCGATATCCTGGATCATCCATTCGGTCATCAGCTTGGAAGAGCCGTATGGACTGATTGGAGCCGTCGGGGTGGACTCATCCACCTCAGCTACGGACGGTTCACCATATACGGCGGCCGTCGAGGAAAAGATGAACCGATCAACCCCTGCTGCGACGCAGGCGCTCAGCAGAGCCAAAGACGCCGAAGTGTTGTTTGCATAGTATTTGACCGGATCCTCGACGGATTCCGAAACCACGATGCTGCCGGCGAAATGCATCACCGCGCTTATCTCATGGTCAGCCAGCACCCGAGCAACGCGCGCCCTGTCAGCGACGTCGAATTCATGCAAGAGCACGTCGGAAGGCACTGCCTCGCGACGCCCGGTGACCAAATTGTCAACTACAACTACAGGCCGTCCCGCCTCGCGGAGCGCGAGGACGACATGGCTGCCGATGTAGCCGGCGCCGCCGGTTACCAGAACGGTGTTACTGCTCATTGAAGCCTCTATCCCAGCGGTTCTTTATCGTACGCCCGCGCCGCCGACCAGCGTCCAGATCGTGCGCACGAGAATCTGCAAGTCCAGCGCGAACGAGAAATTCTTTATGTAGAAAAGATCGTATGTGAGCTTGGTCCGCGATTCCTCGAGATTGGCTGCGTATCCGGCGCGGACTTGTGCCCAGCCGGTGATGCCAGGACGAACAAGAGAACGGTAAGCAAAAGTGGGGATTTTTCGAACATACTCTTCGGCGAGGGCTGGCTGCTCGGGTCGAGGGCCAATCACACTCATGTCGCCTCGCAGTACATTGAGCAGTTGTGGTAGCTCGTCGATCCTGAAACGGCGCAGCACCTTGCCCACGGTCGTCACGCGGAGATCACCTGTGGACGTGGCGCGCACGCCGTCCTCCGGAGGAGCCACCTGCATCGTGCGCAGCTTGAACATCCGGAATACGGAGCCGCCGAGGCCGACCCGCGGCTGCACAAACAGGACCGGGCGTCCCATCGTCACAAGCACCAGTACCGCCCCGATCAGCAGGAGGGGCAACGCCACCGGCAAACCAAGCACCACCAGACCAATGTCCATCAGCCGTTTTCGCGTCCGATATGACGTCAGGCCGGCCTCTGGCAGGTGTTCGAGATCGAAATGCTCAAGCGATACGATACCCTGGGTCTCCTCGACGAACTCCGCGAGCAGCCGGACAGGCTGGCCCATCAGCATCGCCTTCGACAGGGCGGTGGCCCACTCCGGGGACAGGTCGACCACGCTTGCGGTAAGCAACACATCGTAGGGGGCGAGGCTAGTCGCGGGGTCGCGGATAAGGTCGCAGGGAATCTGCACCCGCTCGACGAGCGGGTGCCAAGGCCCTAGCAGGGCGGCGCGCACCTCATGCGCACAATGTCGTATCAGCACGACCGTCGGTCCGGCAATGGCGGAAGCGCCGCCGGCCATGAGCATCACCTGGTTTGAGTATGGCTCTCGCGCGACCAGGATCCAGAAGGCGAGCGAGCCATGGAGGATCAGCGCGCGCGAAAGCACGGCCGCGAGCTTGTGATCCAATCGGCCGCCCAGCCGGGCGGCCCAGATCATGACTAGGGTGTTGACCCCCGCGTTGATAAGGATGTGCCTCAGGGTGTCTCCCGACAGGGCTGCGGCCATGCCAACGTCGACGAGCGCCGCCGCGTATAGGAACGGCATCAGGCCGATGCCGACCACGACCGAGCCGGCGATGATCCCCAAGTCCGTCCTACCCCGACGTCTTCTTATCTCAGCCGCGTCGGGCGCGGATTCGCCGGACAGTCTTTGCAGCGGGTGTTCGATCATCCGTGATGGCCCCGGCTACGCAACGCCGCCCTTGCGCCGCCGCCAACGACGAAACCGGTCTCAATCAGGCTCAGGCCCTCGTTAAGGCGCTCGGCCTTGGCGGCAAAGATGTCCAACCAGAGAACCTTGTACCCGACCTCGTTAAGTCGAACCGCCAGCGGCAAGCCGACGTAGCCCAGCCCCACTATGCCAATCACGGCAACCTTGTTCTGAAGGCGAGAGATAATTTCGGCGGACGAATTCATCGGAACCCAGTAGGTTGTTTAACGCGGAGCTCGGTCGTCGCCCGGAGTAGGGTCAGGTCAGCCCGTACGATTTTAGTGACACCCGTCATAAATCCCCTCGAACCCATCCCTACGAGAGGCTCGCCTAACCCCAGCTTCCGCGACAAGCTCCGCCATGTGGCAGACTCCGAAACATTAAGCAAATCCATATGATATCCAAGGACGCAGGCGTCTTCTCCATCGACTAGGCGGCGAAATCGGCCGTCATGCGGCCCAAGGTCCGGGGCGGTGCCGGTTAGCGATTGCGAGGTTTCATCGAACGCCTCCCCCCCCCCCCCC